>Ga0209636_10000616_pt1 | contig 35352 bp, 43 predicted proteins | sample DeeMarSWOR152_54_FD_187464 | JGI IMG/M metagenome (GOLD analysis project Ga0209636, IMG submission 187464) | Marine sediment microbial communities from White Oak River estuary, North Carolina - WOR-1-52-54 (SPAdes) (version 2) | ecosystem: Environmental > Aquatic > Marine > Intertidal zone >... | reverse complement strand
GGGAATCATAGTCTAATCCACGATATGCAACCGCTAAATACGTCAATAACAAACTGTTTTATTACTGTAGAGACAGACACCTTAGACAATATTGTTAGCGAGTTGAACTTAATGCATGTTGACTTTATCAAAATGGACATAGAAGGCGCAGAGATTGAAGCATTAGAAGGCGCAAAAGAAACATTAAAGAAAACATCAAAAATAGCAATAGCATCATACCACAAAAGAAACGGAACAAAAACATCGACTGATATCACTCGAAAACTAGTTAAAAGCAGATTTCAAACATACGCCACAACAGATGACATAGTTTATGGCTACAAAAAATAGCAAAATCTCTATGAATGCTCAACTTCATAACAACTAAAAAAATTGTCAACAATTGCAAACAAAAGTTTTAGAGACCGTGAAAGAAGCGAAACATAAAAAAAAGAAATTACAGATATTCTCACTGCATTCGAACAATCGCCATGAATTAGTCTAATGTAAGAGAAATCCAAATGAAACAAAAGAAGCATGCCTATATTAGACTTTCAACCAAAAATGTAGCAATAATAGCTGTTTTCGCCTCAGTATACACAATTTTCTGTTCTTGGAACCTTTTTCCACTAATCGGCGCGTCAGGAAGAGCGATTACGGCGTCTGCAATTATGGCGCCAATAATAGGAATCATACTCAGTCCATACCTCAGCATTCTCACAGTAACTTTAGGCGGCGCTGTTGGCTTATCCTTTGGATATTTTAGCGCCTTTGGCTATGGTGCAGGCGTCGCAGCAGCGTTCTTTGCGAGCATGCTCTACAATCGAGAACAAGCGCTATCCACGCTTCTGTATGCAGCTTTAATGCTGGCCTTCGCCTTATACCCGACTATTGGGCCCTTTTGGCTTTACCCAAATTTCCTATTGCTGCAAATAGTCGGCTTAGTAGTCGTCGCATCGCCAATACAATCCAAGTCCATCAATTACATAAGAAACTCAGAAACCTCTTCTCGTAAGCTCTTCTTCGGCATCGGTGTTACAATGTTCACCTCAACAATGTTCGCTCACATGGTTGGCTCATTGTTGTTTGAAATGTTTTCTTGGCCTTTTCTACTTTCTAACGTCGAAAGTTGGAGAGGAATCTGGCAATCCATCACGGTAACTTATCCGTTTGAAAGAATGTTAATCGTTGTTGTGGCAACAATTTTGGCGACTGGTTTGATGAAATCGTTGAAAACACAGCACAACGCGAGTCTATTATGAGATTTTGTAACTTCGTTTCAGTTTAAACGCACCCATATAAGCACAGTTATCAAAAGCGATTTTCATCATTTCTGCATCTACTTTCTCTGTAAACGTTACAGGGGCATCCCTAATGATTGCCATAGGCGTCTGCTCTGCAGCCTCGCCCATCACAACATGAGCCGCAGAAGCCAAATCATCAGCAACCGCCTGAAGAGTAATGGCAATCTCTTTCTTGAAAAGGTCACGGGTTTGCCTGTAATCTTTTACTGGTTCAAATCCAGCAACTCCGATGGCGAGTCCTCGGGTGCCCCATCTTAGGGGCGCTACAGTGCTGTCGACAATTAAAACTCCAACCTTCCTACCTATATGATGAAAAATCTCTTTTCGAATATGCTCTGCTTGTAGTTGAGGATTTTTAGGCCACAAAACCACAAAGCCTTTTGGAGCGTTTTTATTGTCGATGCCTGCATTTACTGTAAAAACACTGTTATTTAGGGTTAAAACTGCTTTTTTCACGCCACCCAAGATTCGGTCTGCCCTTTGAAGAATAAGCTCGGCAAAAGCGGGGCTCAAATCGTATCGTTCAGCCATAATTTTTGCCTTTTCTGAAGGCGCAACCGCGCTCAACCTAATTACTCGTCCTTTCGCAAAAGACACGATTTTAGAAGACAAAACCAAAATATCATTGTCTTTAAATTCCAAACCTTGTTTTTTTATGGCTTCCAAGACTACTTTAACTAAATTACTCTTTAACTTGATTACAGAGGTTTTAATGGGAATGACTTGCACTTCAAACACCATCTAAGCCAATACTATACCTCTAGCAAATAAAAAATGCAATTACCCACCATGCGAGACAGAAATCAGAACCATTTCGTCGCCATCATTAACTCGTGTCTCAGCACCTTTAAGCGCGCTAATCTCTTTCCCACTCACTAAAATAAGCAAAGCAGGATGAATCTGATTAGACTCAATTTCAAGCAAATTTCGCCTAGCCTCGGAAGAAATTTCAGCTAGTTTTTCCACAACCTTTTTTACAGTCAACGACTGTGCAAACTTAAGCTGTGTTTGTTTTTTCTTGAAAACTTCATGAAGAACCCCAACGAATCTCACTGTAATCGTTGACATTATAGCACCACTATCACTGAAACATCATTAACATTCGTACCCGTCGGTCCAGTGAAAATGAGGTCATTAAGTTTGTAGAAAAAGTTATAGGAATCATTTTGGGCTAATAACTTTTCAGCACTTAAACCTTTTTTTGCTGCGCGTGTCAATGTTTTTCCATCTGCTATGGCTCCTGCAGCATCTGTCGGTCCATCTACGCCATCAGTGCTCAAAGAAGCCACAACTGCACCGTCTAAACCGTCAAGCTTCAGTGCAGCCGCCAAAGCTATTTCTTGGTTTCTGCCGCCCTGTCCCTTTCCAATAATGGAGACCGTTGTTTCGCCACCAGCAACCACAGCCGCTGGCTTCTTAACCGGATTTCCAGAAGCAATAATTTCATGAGCTATTGATGCCAGCATTACGCCAACATGTCTTGCTTCTCCTTCTAAAACAGAAGTTAAGAGAATAGTATTCAACCCCACGGACTTTAATGTTTCATGTGCTGCCAGACTTGCATGACGACAATTCCCAATAACCACGTTGAAGACTTTCTTGAACGCTTCATCATCAGCCTTAGGGGTCTCACTGATAACGCCTTTCTCACCATCTGACAAAACTTTTCTCACAGACGCTGGAACCTTATCCCACAAACGATATTTTCTCAAAACATTTACAGCGTCACCAAAAGTTGTCGAGTCCGAAACCGTCGGACCGGAAGCAATAAAATCCAACGGATCACCCAAAACATCAGAAAGAATAAGATTCAAAATCGTGGCCGGATAAGCCCTTTTTGCAAGCCAACCGCCTTTAAACTCTGAAATATGCTTCCTCACAGTGTTTATCTCGTTTATTGTTGCCCCACACTTGAGTAAAGCATCCGTTGCTTTTCTCTTGTCACCTATGGAGATGCCACCACGAGGCAGAGGCATAAGACTTGAACCTCCGCCTGAAATTAAACATATAACCAAATCGTCTTCCTTCGCTTGCTCTGCAATTTCAAGCATGCGACGTGTTCCTTTAACGCCCGACTTGTCTGGAATTGGGTGGCTTGACTCATGAAGCTTTATGATGCTTGTTTTGTACTTGTTGCCGTGTGGAATGTTTATAAGCCCCTCAGCAACGCGATTGCCTAAGACGTATTCCAGTGCTTCTGCCATTAGGCCGCTTGCTTTGCCGCCTCCCACAACGTAAACATTCCTTATTTTTTTCAGATCAAAAGTATATCCATTGACTTTAAGCACATTGCTTTTGAGAGAAAGTTTTGATTGTATAATCTTCTGCGGATCGACAGCGTTTACTGCGGATTCTAGGCTTTTTGACGCCAAGGCTCTGGCTCTGCGGTTAAGGGTTGTTCCGCCGTTTTCAATGAGCTTTTCTTTATTCTTTATGTTCACCATTTTTGCTTCCACGCATGGGGTTTTTTTATGTTTATTTTGTTGTGCCCAAATGTGCGTAAACGTAATAAGTTAACGGTATGTTAATAAAGAATTCCACAAAATCTTGTCATGGTGAACTCGTATGCCGAAACCCAAAGTTTATGTAACCCGCAAGATTCCAGAAAGAGGCTTAAAAATAATAAGAGAACAGCTTGAAACTGAGGTTTGGCCTGACTATGCGCCGCCGCCAAAAAAGGTGATAATCGGAAAGCTTGCAAATGCAGATGCTCTTGTTTCGCTTTTATCTGACAAAATAGACGCAGAAGTTTTCGACGCTGCACCTAAGCTTAAGATTGTTGCGCAGATAGCCGTGGGTTTTGACAACATAGACGTAAAGGAGGCTACAAAGAGAGGCATATATGTGACCAACACACCTGAAGTGCTAACTGACACAACGGCGGATTTTGCTTGGGCTCTCTTGATGGCTATTGCGAGACGCATGGTTGAAGCGGATAGGTATGTCCGCACTGGACAGTGGAAGGTTGGTTGGCATCCGGAGATGTTGCAAGGCAGAGACATTCACGGCGTAACAATAGGCGTAGTTGGCGCCGGCAGAATAGGTTACGGGGTTGCGAAAAGGGCAACTGGTTTCGGCATGAAAATCCTGTACTACGATGTTATTCCTAGGCCGGAAATGGAAAAAGAACTCGGCGCGAAGCGTGTGGGTTTGGATACGCTTTTGAAGGAATCGGATTTTGTCAGTCTTCACGTACCGTTGATGAAAGAAACTTACCACATGATTAACGAAGAGAAGCTTAAGCTGATGAAGAAAACAGCTTATTTAATCAACAACTCAAGAGGACCAGTCGTCGACGAGAAGGCATTGTATAAAGCGTTGAAAGAAGAATGGATAGCAGGTGCAGGGTTAGATGTTTTTGAACAAGAACCTACGCCTGTAAATAATCCATTACTTAAGCTTGACAACGTTGTTGTTGCTCCTCATATATCCAGCGCCAGTTACGAGACAAGAAGCAAAATGGCTGAAATGGTCGCAGAAAACCTCGTCGCATTCTTCGAGAAAAGAAAACCACCAAACTTAGTCAACCCAGAAGTCATGAAAATAAAGCCATTATAAAATAGGTTCAACAGTATATTTTTTCCAATTTTCATTAACATCAACTTTCCTGTAAGAAATGTGCATTACTAATGCTTATAAATCTCAATAGTTTAACATCGATATATGAGATTAAGAATTCTACTAGAAGCAATAGTTTACACAAAACCAGGTCTGATAATTGCTAGCGGCATACTTCTACTAACCGTCGGGTTAGCAACTAATAATCAAATCATCATCAACACGGGATTAGGTTTTCTCATTTTCGGAGGAATTATCGGAGTGATACACATACTAGAAGGTTGGGGTTGGAACAAAATTAGAGAACGCCACAAGGGTAATATGAATTAAATAAGTTGCAGGTTGATTATTCAATGTTAATTTTAGCCTAAAAAAGTTCTGAATTATGTTTCTTCTTGTCTTGGTTGCTGGTTGTGTTAAGAAGAAGTTTATAAATGCTTTTCAGGAGTTTTTCGTGTTAAGACACAAATCCACGCTTTGTTTTGCCAAAATTTTGGTTCCATCTCTTTTCCCAGAAGCTCTTTTCCTTTCCAATCAATGCTTGTTGCAACAAGTTTCACAGATTTTATTTTTTCTTGAACAGTTAACTCCCATCGAGCTCCACAGTTGCTACAAAAAACATAGTCATGATCGCGGTTAGGTTTTACATCGATTTCCAGACGTTCGAAGCAACAGAAAGGACACCATGGAAAATACTTTGATATTTGAAGCCTCGCCTTTTGCTCTAAAGTCTTTCCAAACATCGAAAGCACTTCACTCTGAATGAAGGAAGTTAGATATTAAAAACGTATACTCTCAAAGCTTTTTCCTGCGTACAGGAAATCTTGCCACGATCATGGTTGTTGTCATGGTAATATGGGGAATTTTGCGGAGGACATTGTAAATGAAACTGTTTAGCTCGTCTATGTCATTAGTGGTAGTTTTAACAATAATGTCGTATTCGCCATAAACAAAAGATATCTCACTTACCAGTGAAAGATTCTTTATTTTTTCGGAAACTTCCGCGTTCTTATGAGGAGAAACCCGAGCCAATGTGAAAGCCGAAATCATCAAGCTTGCTTCCTAACCTGTTTCTAAGAGTGGCCTGAACGAGATTACCACGTGAAAAGCAAGGGCTCGAAGAAGATCTCTTTGAGTAACTATCCCAACCAATTTCTTATTTTCAATAACCAGAAGCCTTCGTATCCTTTTTTTCTGCATTAGCCGGATCGCCTCGATTATCGGCAAATTGCCTTTTATGGTGATTAACGATTTGCTCATGATTTCTTTGATTTGCACTTTTGAAGCGTCAAGCCCTTTCGCTACAACTCTTTCTAACATATCTCTCTCTGTAACTATGCCTACTGGTTTGCCTTTCTGAGTGACTACAATAGATCCTACGCCTTTTTTTGTCATGAGAGCAGCTGCGTCATGTGCCGAAGTGTTTTCTTCAATGGTGATTACAGGTTTGCTCATAACGCTTCGGACAGTAGAGGGCGGTTTCTGACGTTTCATTTTCATATCTCCAAGGTTAGCTAGGCTGCTCGATCACTATTAAAGTAGTTGTTCTCTCTACACCTCGCAGCGTCCGTACAGAGTCAAAAATAAAAGCATCCAAGTCTTCCATGGCTTCAACTTGTATTTTCATTAACAGATCATACTCACCATACACTGTTTCCATATCCTTCACGTGTTCCAACTTCTTTGCTGTTTGAAAAACGGATCTATCCATTCCTGGCTTAACCCTCAACAACACATACGCTTCAATCATTTTGTTCATTCTCTTGAGCTCTAAAGTGGGGAAATACTTCTACAGCAATCATATTAATACACTTCCTGATATTAGGCCCGATGGGCGACCCTGCTACTACCTGAGTGGTTCCTACTTTGACTAGATTATCAATCTTTTCTACAACTGTTTCAGGAGTGCCACATATAGAGAAGGCTTCTATCATTCCGTCAGTGACTTGTGAGAAGGCTTCTTTCCATTTTCCTCGGATTATGGCTTCGCGGATTTTGTCAGCAGTTTCCATAGAAATTCCATGCTTTTGAAGTACTAGCTCAGGGCATCCCGCTACTATATATGCTACAACAGGGACAACCGCTTTTGCCGCTTTCTCTGGTGTTTTTGCAACCGAAAAAGAGGTATAAGCTGCTATCTCTAAATCCTCCAATCGCTTTTCCGCTTTTGCGACTCCTTCTCTAATGAATCCCATTGCATTTTCAATATCCTCAGGATGCGAAGCGTTGATTAGAACGCCGTCACCAATTTCTGCAGCCAACGCCAACATCTTAGGTCCTTGAGCACCAACAAATATAGGAATTTCACTCGTTGTTCGAAAATTTAGCTTAGCGCCTGAAACTGTAAAGATTTCTCCTCGCATTTCCAAGTTTTTGCCTGAGGTGATTTCCCGAATTATTCTGACTGATTCTCTTATGGTTGCAAGAGGCTTAGATGGCTTCATATTAACCATTTCTAACGTTGTTCTGTCCCCGACGCCTATTCCACATACTACTCTTCTAGGCGCTATTTCATTTAATGTTGTAACTGCTTGGGCAGTTACTATAGGATGCGCCATGTAAGGATTTGTTACCCCTGGACCAAATCTAATTTTCTCTGTATAAGCCGAAACTATTGCTAATGAGACATAGACGTTTCTATTGTTAAAGTGATCTGTGATCCATAAGGTGTTGAATCCAGTTTTTTCTGCCTGGATGGCGTAGAAAGTGGTTTTCCAGTAGAGGTCGCGAGGGACAAACTCGATGCCAAAGTTAATCATTTAGAGATACCTCTTTTCGAACCCTTCAGAGGAAATGCTGCCTTTGTAGCTTAAGGAATTTGCGAATATCAGCGGCTTTCGAGCACTGTCACAAGTTCGTGGAAACCCAGTTCCTTCAAGGCATCGATTGTTTTCTCTGGATCTACTATCATAGAGGCTTCAATAAGTCGTTGTAGTCCAATTTTTGTAGCAAGCTGATCTCTTTGCCAATAGTAAAGTATTGTCTTTGCTAAACCGCTAGGCATTTTATTGGCGTTAGGCGAGTTGAGAACAATGTCGACAAGTCTTTCTGACGTAGCATCCCATGACGAGGATGGAATTTTTTCGACAATTTTTTCTAATGCCATATCGAATTCTCCACAACAAATTGCTAGAAACTATATATGACGTTAACGGAAAATAAAGTTTGCGCTAACAAAATTCGTCGTTTCGATAAAGATTTAAGCAAAAATATTGTCACAGAATGCGAAATTAATGGAGAATTTAAGCAATGCCAACACCTTTATTAGACATTTTTAAGCAAAAATTCTGTATATGACTATGGGGATGAGATGCCAAAAAACGTATAACCAAGGTAACTTAATAGCTATTATTCTTATTGGAAGTGATGGAAATTGTCGATTATTGACACATTAGATATGAAGATTATTAGAGCATTGCAAGCAGATGCGCGAAAGCCAATAGTGCAGATAGCCAAAGAGGTAAATGCTAATGAGGCTACGGTTAGAAGACGAATCGACAAGCTTCTAAAAGACGGCATCATTGAACGATTCACTGTAGTGTTGAATTATCACAAATTGGGCAGGGTTATCAAAGCATTCATAGGATTACGAGTGGAACCTGCTAAATTAAAAGCCATTGCAGACCATCTTGCTAAACATCCAGATACGCAGGTGTTGTACAGAACAAGCGGCGACACCGACATTGTCACTGAGGTCATCTTTGAAAAAATGGAAGACTTGAACGCCTTTCTCGAGGAAGAGTTAAAACTGGAAGGCATAAGGGGCACTATTGTCACGATCGTCATTGGACCATATAAACGATGTCCATGGACAGGACTCTAGAGTTTTGCTCTTCATTTTTCCTTTTTTTCGGCAACAAAAATCATAACATTCGGTATTTTAGACGGATGGAAACTAAACTGTTGCCCAAACATCCCCTCAAAATAACCTGTCAAGTAATGCACTGGAAGCAAGCATGATTCAACCTGTATTTTATTGCGAGTTCGAGTAAACTTCCCCCAACCCATGATTTCCATTTCTCGCAAAACTATAGACCAGTTTTCAGGATGCAAAAAATCAACATTCTTAAAAAATGGGTTAGTCACTTTTCGTTTTAGAGCAGTCGTCTTTGCTGCGTTATGGATTTCTTGGTTAGTTAGCAAGTGGAAAAAATCCAAAATCATGGTTGTATCCATTAGCATGATGCGTCCTCCACCCATGCGATATGTAAACGGCAACCAATCATGCATGGCTAGCATTTTGTAAAACTCTAATGCTGTGCTCAGAGCTTCTTCTTTGCTCTTAATAAAACGCGACTTTTCGAGAAAGCTCAAATAACGATGCAAGTCGTCTGATATCGTGAAAGTGACTTTTTTCAAGCTAATCGATCTCCATCGAAAGGGTTTTGTGAATGAAATAAGCTTTTCACGACTTAAACGTTCTTTTTCTTTCCTTTTATGTGCATTCAATTTTGTGCCTATTTCATCTAATTGTTTAAAAGATAATGTGCGAAACTACTTGCTTTTTGGACATGAGTTTAAGCCAAATAGAGTGTAATTGTTAAATACCCCTCTAACCTTCTACTTTAATTTCCTTTCAATCAAGGTGACAACAAATGGCTTTAACTTTCGCGGAAAGAATGAAAAAGCTAGGAACAGAAACCGCGTTCGAAGTGCTCGTTAAAGCAAAGGCACTTGAGAAACAAGGAAGAGAAATCATTCACCTAGAAATCGGCGAACCCGACTTTGACACGCCGAAAAACATCAAAGAAGCGGCAGCGAAGGCAATTAACGCTGGCTATACGCATTATACTCCTGCTTCTGGAATCCCAGAATTACGCGAAACAATTGCAGAATACATCTCAAAAACCAGAAAAATCCAAGTCTCCTCAGACGAGGTTGTCGTAACGCCAGGTGCAAAGCCAATCATATTTTTCAGCATTCTCGCCTACGTGAACCGCGGTGAAGAAGTGCTGTATGTCAACCCGGGTTTCCCAATATATGAATCAGTCATAAACTTCATAGGCGCCAATCCGGTGCCCATCCCACTCCTTGAAGAAAGAGACTTCAGACTAGACCCAGAATACGTCAAAGAAAAAATCAACAAGAATACCAAAATGATAATCCTGAACTCTCCAGAAAACCCAACAGGCGGGGTCTTGACAAGAGACGATTTGAAAGGAATAGCCGATAGCATAGCAAACAGAGACGACGTACTAGTGCTTTCCGACGAAGTCTACAGCAGGTCAATATACGAAGGTACCCACGAAAGCATTGCCTCCATTCCGGGAATGAAAGAAAAAACAATACTACTCGACGGTTTTTCCAAAACCTACGCCATGACTGGCTGGAGACTAGGCTACGGCGTAATGCAGAAAGACCTCGCTCAAAAGGTCACACAACTAATGATAAACTCAAACTCATGCACATGTGCATTCACACAAATGGCAGGCATAGAAGCCCTGAAAGGACCGCAAGGAGAAGCAGAAAAAATGGTTGCAGAATTCAAGAAAAGAAGAGAAGTCATAGTTTCTGGCTTAAACAATATTAAAGGCATAAGCTGTAAGAAACCCCGCGGCGCGTTCTACGTGTTTCCAAACATAAAGAAAACAGGCATGAGTGGTCGTGAGCTTTCTGACTACTTGTTAAACAAAGCAGGTGTAGCTGTCCTATCCGGAACGGCCTTTGGAAAATATGGTGAAGGCTATTTACGTTTGTCCTTTGCCAACTCTGTTGAAAACATAAAGAAAGCTTTAACACGCATCTCAGAAGCGATTGAAAACATATAATTTTTTCTCCTGCCAAGTTCGACTAATCAAGAAATAAGTAATTCCACTTGGAACACTCAATTTTGAATGCTGCTTTCTTCAGTGAATAACTCAACTATTTCCGCAGCGGTCTGAACAAGGTTATCTACATGCTGCATGGCTTTATTCACTTCAATATCTTCAGTTTGAGAAAATTTCTGTATTGTCCGTTCGATTTCGACAAGACAGCGTAAAACAGGGTCTTCAATAATCTGTTTCTTTCCAACAGTTTGATGCACGATAGCTTCGATGAAGGCTGGCTCGCCAAGGCTATAGTAAATCGCCACTTGGGCTTTACGCATGGCTTCAAGCATCAAACCGGGTGCCATGTATGGCATTTTCTGCGCTGCTAAGAGTTCTGCCCTAGCTTCTCGCAAGTAACGTAAAGCCCAGCCTTTTCGATAAACATCAATCATCAATGCGTTTGAGATCTCCTTTATCATGCTAGAATACTCGCGTAAGGATTTAAAAAAGGTTGTTAAACTTCTTCAGAAATGGATACTTCTTCTGTACTTTCTTCGGTACTAGTGGGTTGAGAAATAGCCACCAAACGCGTAACATAACCCGCTATTCTATTCCTCAGTCTTGCCGAGTAAATATTAGCAACCAATTTGAGAGTTTTTTTGTTCTCTTCAAAATTTGTTGTAAAACGATCAGGATAACGTTCCAATAGTTCTCTAGCTATCTTCTTCACATGTTCTGGTCGTACTTTACCCAAACTGTAAATTTTCCTCCATGCTAATCGTTCTCACTGTTGCTAAAGCGGATATGGTAATAGTCTGCATCTTCTCTCTGCCTTTTATTGCTTGTGGTTGAAAAATCGAATTTTATTGTTTAGAGCGAAGCTTGATATTAAAAAGCGTGGTAAAGTTTTGGAAAATCTGTTGCGCCGCCACGTCTTTTCTCATGTTTTTTAGCTCAGCGATGGCTTCAACTATAATGGGGATATAAGCTGGTGTTGTTGTTTTACCTTTAAATTGAGACCCAAAATAGCGTACTGGACCATCTGTTTCGGTCAAAAGGTTTGCTAATGGGATTTTTTTTATGATTTCTCTCGTGCTTTTCGAGTAGACAACAGGTGGACCCTCAGTAATATAATAGCCGCGGCTTGCAATTTCAGAAATCAACTCGATGGGTTTGCTAAACCAGTGTAGAAGAACTCGTTTCACGTTGTATGACGGTAGCATCTCAACAATCTGTGGCGTTGTTCCTCTTGAATGAATAATAACTGGCAAAGAAGTTTTCTCGGCAACCCTGAGCATTTCATGAAAAACTTTATGCTGCAGCTCTCGAAGTTCTGTCTTATTTTTCGCTTTTTCTAAGTATTGGTAATCTAAACCTATTTCTCCAATTGCCACTGTTTTTTTGTCGTTTGCATGGTCAAGAATTAGGTTGAATGTGTTTTCTAATTCGTTTGGTGTTAATTCTTTGATGTTCCATGGGTGAATTCCTAAAGCAACGTAGACTCGTCCCGTGTATTTCTTGGCAAGTTCGAGGTTAAGCAGGCTTGTTTGAAGGTTGATGGAGTTGGAAATCAAAGCAACAACGTTCGACTGAGTTGCGTCTTCTATTAATTTCTCTGTCATTCCTTCATATTCTGGGTCGGAAAGGTGTACATGAGCATCAACATATTTTGGTTTAGGAATTTTATTCACTTCCTTCGAGAGTTAAATGTTGTAGTTATCTTTCATAAAAAGACTATGAAAATCTTTTAAAAAATTCCTTGTCTATGCAGTTTTCAACCAGTTCTGGCTAATGACTGTTGCGTCAGCATATTAATTACTCTGTCTTGGTTAAAAATCAGGAGAAAGGATCAAGATGAGTTCTACAAGTTCCTAAGAGACGTCATTTCTCGGGAAGGCATTGTAAGAAGTATTTCATTGATTTCGTTGAATCAACTTGAGACTGATTTTGTTCTGCTGTGATGTTGCATGTGTTCAACGTATATCCATTTCCAGTTTATGTGTAGCTTTATACGTCTTTGCCTAGATATAAACACGAACGAAAGAAAGAATCTATTCTGATAGAGAAAAAAGAGAAAAGACACATAAAATAGTCTTAATATTTTAAAAACTTGTCAAATACCCTCCCAGCTGAGCAATTCAAGGAGTAAATTCCAAAATACAAATAGGAGACATTGAAAAATACTATTGTGTTTCGAGGGCCGGTAGTTCAGTCTGGTATGAATGCCTGACTTGCACTCAGGAGGCCGCGGGTTCAAATCCCGCCCGGTCCACAAAAGTGCTAGTGGAAAAAATATTTCATGCACGCTCAGGTTTGGGAATAAAAAGATAACTGTAATCCTAGTCTTGCGTAACTAAGCCTGCATATTTTTGAAAGTTGGTAACGTGATAATATGTATGCTTACAGCAAGTGCTATTACGAATAGAATTACTTGGACAAAGAAAATGTTCACTAAGAAGAGAGCTGAACAGCATATGGTTATCCATAGCAAAGTTATCGCTAAAATCTTGGTCCTTATGGAAACGCCTTTTCCCTCCATATAATTTCGTATGTATTTTCCGAACCATTTGTTGTTAAGCAGCCAACGATGCATTCGCTTAGAACCCTTGTAATAACATGCTGCTGAAAGTAAAAGAAGAGGCGTAGTAGGCAAAATCGGCAGAAAAATTCCTAGACAACCAAGCCCAAGAAAAATTGTTCCCGCCACGACGAATACTCCTCTCTTAAACTTGCTTGACATTCGCTCTTTCTGAGTAAAGATACTGTCAGTTTTTTCTTTTTCTCCCATCTTACTCATTTTGGCTTAAACTCCGCACACGCTGCGCGCATTGTCTCGACGGCTTTAACAAAAACAAGAACCTTACAAAACGTATTTTATTTTTTCGCTTTACCTATAGGCTTAATCAAGAAAATTAGGTTGTGTATGTTGAGTTACATTAGTCTAAAATCTGAATTTTTGATTTTTCCTTTTTGGTCGATTACTATCTCGAATCTTTCCATCCACGGGTGACCACATACGTCAATTGGGCATGAGCCTTTGACAATCCAACATTCTTCCTTCTGCTCTGTGGAAATAATCTCCACTTTTTCCACGTTTTTTCTCTTTTTGACATAATCTTTTGTTATGTTTTGAGCGTCTTCTGGGTTAACCATCTTTCAGTTTTCTCCTTTGAGTTTATGTCACATCGGGTTAAATTAAGAATTATGAATAAACGATTAATAGTTTGACTACTTTTCTGTGCTAAACTTTCTATTAATAAATAGTAGGTAACACGCTCTGATTCGGAATACGCTAAGACTTCATTGACACAAATTTTTCCAATATTGCATGAACTGCTGCCTTATGCAATCTCTTTCCTTCTTCTATTCGCCTATTACATAAGTAAAACCCGCCCAGCGCCTCTAAAGTCAATGAAGGAATATCGAAATAAAGAGGATAATATGTTTCAAGAACCTTCTCATTCACCGCCAGCAGTCGCCCATCAATGCCTGGCCACAGTCCGTTAATTTTTGCTGATTTCCCTCCAACACAACTCACGGCTTCCATAGAGACTTTACATAGTTCATAACAAATCTTCCGAATTCTCGGCTTAATTTTTACATGTGCTGAAAAAGCAGGACAAAAATTGTAGAAAGCTTTTTGAAATATGAAATATCGATATGCTGGAAAGAAATTGTGCAAATCTATAATTAGGTGTGGTTGGACGCGTTTTACTGTATAGAAGATTGCTTGTGCTTCTGGGGTTTTTCTCTTTTTGTGATCTCGGTTTATGTCTCCAATGTATGGTCGATTAGATCTGGCAGCATAGGATGTTAAGAGATTCGTCTTATTGTTTTTGCAGAGGTATTCAAAGATTTTTGCCCCATCTGGGTTCGCTACTGGAATGACGAAGATTTTTGTTTTTTCTTTGATAAACTGGGTTTTCTTTTTTGGTTGGGTTAATATTTCTTTAATGTATTCTAGCATTGCTTCTGTTGCGGTTGGTTCGTTTCCGTGTTGTCTGCAGACTATTAGTACCCGTTTCTTGCCGTTGCCCAGAGAGACGAGTAAAATTTTGTTTCCATGTTTTGATGTGCCTATGATTTCGACTTCTGCGCCTTTCTTTTGCAAGTCTAGGCAGTTTTTGGCGATTTCTTCATAGGAATGCATGAGACTCAAAGTAGCTTCTCCATAAGGATTAATGAAGGGATAGTTGTTTCTTACTAACTTTAATAGGCTATTTTTCTGGTTCTGCTATTACAGCAGTGCCTGTTGCAGAGATTAATACGACATCTTGTAATACGTTGGAGGTTTCTATGTCTAAACTTACCAATGCGTTTGCACCTAGCTTTTTTGCTTCTTCTTTTGCTCGCTCTATTGCATCTTTCCTTGCTTTCTCAATTTCCAAAGTGAATGCTTGGACTTCTCCACCTCTTAACGATTGTAAGCCTGCAAGGAATTTGCCTCCGAATCCTCTCGTTCTCGGTGTTAAACCTGTTACTAAGCCTAGTACTTTTTTTATTTTGTATCCTGGAATTGTGGGGGTTGTTACTATTATGAATTCGCTCATTTGTTTTCCTCAGAAACTATTAATGATTTAGAGCGTTAAAAGTTTCTGAAACTATTTATAAGCAGTGGGGTCTGTCCGTCATGAGTTCTTCATCCTTTTTGTCCGTTGGGACGGCGACATCATCCCCTTACTGAGCTATCGTGTATATTTACATAAGGATTGCGGATAAAAACCAGCTTATCTATTGTGGCGAAAAAAATTTTCTGCGCAGTGACTTCAACGTTCCAGAAACACCTAACACGTAAGTTGCAACAGGTTTAGCGTTTATTTCTGTTATAGACGCCAAAGAAGCTCTAACCATGTCAACCTCGGTATGGGCGCATCTTATTATAGCATATTTTTTAGCCACATCATAATCGATTAGTGCAATACCAGTTTTACTCGCTCCGTATTCACCGAAAAGACGCAAAACCGCATCCCAAACAGCATTTCTAAAGTCTTTTTCATCTATTTCTTGAAGACTTTCAATCTTCAGCAAAAGATAGCGACGTCTCATTATTCTCCGCAGTCTTTTCCCCTCCGAACTACACGTATTCCCGGCGCCACATAGTCAGAGCTCAGTTTTGCTCTGTTCCGCTTAACAATTACTAAGGGATTCTCAGAAAGGGCACTCAGCGCAGAAGATGGCGATATGTCAAAAAGACAACTAAATGCCGCAAAGTCTCGAGGTGTTCGCATAAAAAACTTGTTTGTGGCACCGCTAGAAATTATAACTGGAATAGAAAACTTTTCTGCAATGGCTACTTCTTTTCGAAGATTGGAAAGCAATCTAATCCTTTCAAACCCAGCTGACGAAAGGAGAGGACACATTTCGATCTCAAAAGAAGCCAATGCATTCGACGCAAGTTCTGCCTCAGCAACATCAAAAAAACGTTTTCTAAAATCTAATGAGGGAAAAGAGATGAGATCGACACGTCTGTCTTTTGCTGCTTGCCTTGCAACTGGTTTAGACAAGCACGCTACGGATACTAGTTCAAACTTTCGACGGAAACCACGCAACTGCGAAAGCAGTTCACCGGGTTTTTTCGGAACAAGATTCACGCGAGTTATAAAATCAATTCCAACATCTGCGCAAAGTTGTCTTAACTTGGAAACTATTTCACTCTGAACGTTTGCTGGTAATGGAATTCCCACATAAGAATATCCTAGCGTCGAAGCTTTTTTGATCATTTTTTCTGCAAGAACAGAATCCCTCAACGACACTCGCAAATTTAGATCGCAAAATTTTTTCATTCAATTATCCCAAATTCTTGGCAGATTTTCGCGATGTCTTCTATTTTGTTTTTCTTGAAGCGTATGCGTATTCGTATCGGGTCAACTTGATCCAGTCTAAATTCGTTTTGGAAAGCTGCTTGCTTGTCTAACCGCATGTAAAGACTCCCTTTTTCAGTGTATTCATTAATTTTCCATCGCAACTCTTCTTTATCCAGAGTGTTAAGATGAGAAGCAAAATTTTCCACAATCGCTTTGAGAACTTCTTTGTTTTTTATTCGTGTTTCAAAAAAGGCAATCAGATTTTTATGATGACCACTCAACGTGTGTTTTTTGAAGACTATGTCTTCCAAGTAATTACTTGGCAGAACTTTTTTGACAGCTTCGATTACTTTGTTTTCATCTTCAGTTGCATGACTAAAAACGCGAATGTCAATGTAAGCGATTGTGTTTTGCTTCAAAATTTATCATAACCACCGTTTTGTTAAACAACCTTCTTTTTAGGTTTTCTAACAGTTTTCACGGTTTTTAGATGTTCGTTAAGGACTTTGACATTCTCTTCATGTAATGTTCTTCTTCTTAAATCAATCGGAATTCCGAGGCGTAAAGCTTTTTTAGAATCTAGCGCAACCTTTTTCAGTTCTTCTCTACTGAAACCTCGTCCTTCCTTTGGTTTTCCGTCTTTCTTAAACACAACTGAGGCGATTTTCATTAGTTTTTCCTCCCAAATACTTCTTAGGAATATTTACCGCAATACTAATAAACTTACATTTCACTTGCAATACATTAAAATAAAACGCATAAAACCACAGAAATGATCCCCAAAGAATTTTTCGTAACGAGCGGAAAAGCAACAAGCCCAGTTTCAGAACTTAACGCTTTCGACCTCGCATTGAAAAAAGCTGGCATCGCACAATGTAACCTAGTGCCCGTCAGCTCTATTCTTCCACCTATATGTAAAGAAAGAAAATGGAGAAAAATCCCAGCCGGAGCCATAACTCACGCCGTAATTGCCCGTATGGATGGAGACGAAGGAACAACCATAGGCGCAGGAATCGCTTGGACATGGGAAGTTAACAGAAAATATGGAATCGTTGCTGAGGCGCATGGGTATATGGACGCACGGGCATTGAAAGAGACGCTTGAATGGAAAACCAAGGAAATGGCAAAAATTCGCGGAATCGAAATCGACAGGATAAATTATCGTATTGAAGTTTTAAGAGTCCCAATGGACAATTACGGTTGTGTCATCGCCACACTTGTTTATCGCCCTTAGACTATCTCTTTTTGAGCTCCTTTTTTCTCCAAACTGCTTTACGGCTAGGTCGTACTTTTTCTGCGCCCCTGCCTGTATGGCGAAGGGCACGCATTTTCTTGCCTGCGCTTGTTAAGCCTCGGAAGACTCTGCCTTTATTGTGGTCTTTACAAATCCAATTGATGCCCTTGTCCGCTTTAATTACTGGATGTTCTGGGTCAACCAAAATTATCTCATACCATTTATAGCGTCCATCTTCCCAAACCCAGTAGGAATTTAGCACTTCCAAGTTTGGAAATTTTCTTGCGGTTCTTTCTTCGGCGATTAGTTGTAAGCTTTTGGCTGGTTTGTATTTCTTTACGCCCATTCGTTTTTGTCTTCTTCCAGCCTTTGGTCTAAGCTTTCTTAAACCGCCTCTTCGGATACGTGTTCTAACAATTATGAAACCTTGTTTTGCTTTGTATCCCAGTTTCCTTGCGCGGTCAAGGCGCGTAGGTTTTTCTATTCTAACTATCGTTGGCTCTCGTCGCCATTCAATGGCTCTTTGCTGCATTAGTTCTTTCACGAATGAGGCTTCAGGTTTTTTCCAAGCCTCTGCAACATGCTTATACATATTCATTGTTCCTCCTTTGTTTGCGGTTCAACCCCGTTTGGGTTACATCCCTACGGATTATTATCCGCCCGCAAATTGCACCTATGAACGATTTGACGGTTAATAAAGCTTTTTCATTAGAAGTTAGTCAGTTTAGTTATTTTTGCTATGATTTCGCAGCTAGCTCTGCCTTTTTCACAAGCAAATAACCTGTTTGCCCCTTCCAAATTTCTTCAATTTTCACTAGTCTAATCTTTTTCTTGAAGAAAGGTGCATTAAGGACAAGTGTTTCGTATTCTCCGCCTTCGCCAACTAGAGAAATTCCATATTTTTTGTTTAGTTGAATTAGCTCGTTAATGGTTTTTGGCTTGATTTGTTTTCCAAGCCATGAGGGGGTGAAGCCATATGCGTAGACTCCAACTATTATTGCTTCAAAATATTGGCTAACAATTTCCTGCAACAATTTTAACGGGGGTTCTTGCCAGAGAGGAGTAATTGATGTCAAGTTTAATTCTTTGCAGATTTTTTCTATTCGTGACTTCTGGTAATCAGAGGCTACCGCGCCAGAGACTATACCCTCAATGTCAAGTTTTTCGAGTAAACGTTTCAAATCTTCAAGTTCAACCTCTTTAACTCCGCTTGTTTCACCCTTCACTAAAGGAAAACCTGCAGCGTTGGCGAATAAATCAACTAAATGAATATTGGGATGATGGAACATCCAACTGTCCTCACGTTTCGGAATCATAGCAACCAAATATGCTATTTCATAGCCGCCTCGTATTGCTCGGTGAAGCGCCAACGCAGAATCTTTTCCACCGCTTATCAACGCTGCGACCCGCAAATTTGCTCCACAACCGACCTTGACCAGTCACTTTTCTGGGTCTTTGTAAGTATTAATATTACGTTGTTAATTTGTTTAAAGGATGAAAATGGAAGAAATACCACATGGTGACCATGCTTTAACATTGTTCTTTAACCCAATTTGGAAAGCTTTTGCTCGTCATTTGATAGGCAACTGCAAAAAGTGTGGGCAGGAGCGGTTGCTTTCAGTTTTCGACGCTCACTCGGGAAGCCAGCGCGTTTCATGTGGAAGTTGTTTGGTTGCTACAATTGCTCTTTTGCCCTTGATACGCCTTTTGTTTCTTTATCTTGGTATAGGCAGCGACACGACAAAACGGTTGCTGAGAGAACCGCTTATCCGCAAGTGCATGCTAAGCGTGGTGAAGGGAATCGTCGATTTCGGAATACAGTTTCCCCAGCCCACAGGTGCGCCCGTGGCTATCGTGTGGAACTTCACCAACAAATGCAACCTCAACTGCTTGCACTGTCATCAAGATTCCTCGCCCACGTCTTCTGGTTCTGAACTAACTACCACTCAAGTCTTTAAAATAATAGACAACATGAGCGATGCGGGAGTAGCCATACTAACCTTCTCGGGAGGAGAGCCACTTTTACGCAAAGACCTTTACGACGCCATCAAAAGAGCCGACGAGCACGGCGTGCTATGCACAATCGCATCCAACGGAACTCTAATTACCCCTCAAGTAGCCAAAAAACTCGCCAAAGCAGGCATAAAACGAGTGGAAATAGGCTTAGACGGCGCACGAGCAGAAACGCACGATTTTCTGAGAAACAAGCCTGGCAGTTTTGAAGCGACGGTTAAGGGAATAAAAAACTGTGCAGAAGTAGGCTTTGACGAGTTAGCCGTCACCATGACTCTGCATTCCAAAAACGTCAACGAACTAGAAGAAACCATAAACTTGGCAGAAAAACTTGGGGCCACAAGATTCTACCTAAATCGGCTCATAGCTGCTGGTCGAGGAACACATGCGATGTATCTCGATGTGTCGCCCAAAGAAAAAATCGAAACTTTGGAAATGTTATACAAGAAATTCTGTAAAAGCCTGACGCACGGTTTTGGTATACAATGCTACGCTCGAGGAATGACATACTACGCTCGCTTGAGTCACGAACGTTCAAAGGGCAAACTTTTTACGGTAAGCGAAGCCTTTTCAGGTCGCGAAAGGATGTTTCAAGAAAAGTTTGGGCTTGAGGTTTCTAAGATTGTGAGAAAGCTTGCAACAGGCTTCGGGGGGTGCTCGGTTGGGTTGACTTATGCAGGGCTTACTGCTTCAGGAGATTTGCTTCCATGCGTTCCAGCACCTATAAAGCTGGGTAACCTTCTCGAACAAAATCTGAGAGAAATCTGGGTAAAAAACGATCTTCTGAATTACATCAGAAACCGAAAGGCATTAAGAGGCTCATGCAAAAAGTGTGCATACAGCGGTCTGTGCGGAGGTTGCAGATATACTGCATACATCGCTGACGGGGACTGGTTGGGGACAGATGTTTCTTGTCCTTTTGGACCGAAAATTGCGAGTGTTTAGCTATGCTTTATCGGATGTTTTCTGAGGATTCCCATAAATATTGGAAATAGTCTCGTGCAAATTTCACCAAACCCACATGATTACTCCAAATCACTAAACTTGGTTTATCCTCCCCGAGTATCAGCAAAGCTTCTTTCCCATCACAGATTACTCCACCACCAAACATGTTATCCCTAAGCCTCACATCAGCAGTAGAAGTTAAATTCCCAAAATCCCATTCTTTCAAGTTACCTGTAGCCATAAACAAAACCTTGACATTCCTCTTGTGCACTTCTTTCAACAAACTTGCAAAAAGACTCGCAAAAGGCTTTGCAAAAACTGGAGCGGCAATCATCACTTCATTTCTAACATTGCCTAACATTTCTTGCAATTTCGCTATAACGTTTAACTCTCCACGAAGAATCCATATATCTGGTTTTTCACGGATTTCTCGTTGCTCGAACAGGGGTTGCAGTTCTGTGGTGATAGTTTTTTCCCAGTTGTGGAGTTTTTCTTCAAATTGTATTTTTGTAATCGCCAAAGCTTCTATGGGTGATTTTGGGAAATACTTGCTTGGGCGACCGTGTTCGACTTCTATCCAGCCTTTCCGTTCCAAAGCATTTAGGGTTTCGTAAATTTTTGAGTAGGGCACATTGGATTGCTCGCTTACTTCACTTGCTGTCAAAACCCCGCTTCGTAGAAGGGCAAGGTAGGTTTCGGTTTCGTATTCCGTTAATGCTAACTCACGTAATACCCGACGCGCTGCATCACTGGTAACCATACGATTCACCTTCTGAAAAGTTTGGAAACTTTATTATACCAAAAACATGGGGACTATAGGATATAAACTTACAACTCGCAGTGGTGAATAAAACGCAAACAATAAAACAAACACAATCAATCTGCCCCGAATGCTTCCAAGTCCTCGACGCCACAATCTTCGAAAAAGACGGAAAAGTGTACATCAACAAAAAATGCCCTGAACACGGCGAATACACGGAACTTTACTGGAGCGACTATGAACAATACCAACGAGCAGAAAAATACCGAAAAGACGGCACAGGCTTGAACAACCCACGCACGAAAACAAAGAAGGGCTGTCCCAATGATTGTGGCATATGCCCAAACCACAAAAGCCACACGGCACTGGCAATAATTGACGTAACAAATCGCTGCAACCTCCGTTGTCCAGTCTGCTTCGCGAATGCAGCCGCAGCTGGCTATGTATACGAGCCTACTAAAGAAGAAATTCGTGAAATGCTGGAAAATTTGAGACAAAACGATCCTGTTCCAGCCACTGCTTTGCAGTTTAGCGGTGGAGAACCGACTATAAGAGAAGACTTGCCTGAACTTGTTAAAATGGCAAAGGACCTAGACTTCCGCCATGTGGAAATCAACACGAACGGAATTATGCTCGCAAAAAGCGCTGATTATTGCAAGACTCTTCTTGATGCTGGTGTAAGTACGGTTTACTTGCAGTTTGACGGTTTAACCTCAGACATTTACAAGTTTACTCGCGGAAAAGATTTGCTCGACGTGAAAATGAGGGCTATTGAAAATTGTCGCAAAGCCGGGCTAGATAGCATAGTTTTGGTGGTTACACTAATTAAAGGCGTGAATGACCACCAAATCGGCGACATAATTCGCTTTGCAGTAGAAAATTTTGATGTAGTAAGGTGCATAAACGTTCAACCAGTCTCAATCTGTGGACGAATTCCAGAGGAAGAAAGAGAAAAAATGCGCATAACCATCCCAGACTTCATGAAACTTTGCGAAGAACAAACAGACGGAAAAGTAAAGGTTTCTGACTTCTATCCTGTGCCAACGGTAGTTCCGATTTCCAAAGGCATCGGAGCGTTAAAACAAAAACGTTATGTGGAATTTACTACGCATCCACACTGCGGCATGGGGACATACCTTTTCGTCGAAAAAGACGAGGTTGTGCCCATCACGCGATATGGCAATGTGGACAAGTTCATAAAAACCATGGAAAAAGTCTACAAAGAAGCATCAAAAGGACATAAAAAGCGTGCAAAACTCCAATTATTCGGCGCTCTTCGTCACATAAAATTCAGCCTTTTAAGAAAGTATATTTGGCCAGTTTTAACAACAGGGACCTACGAAGCTCTTGCTAACTTGCAGAAAAAATCCATCCTACTCTCCTCAATGCACTTTATGGACCCGTACAATTTTGACCTAGAAAGAGTCCAAAGATGCTGCATCCATTATGCAGTGCCTGATGGAAGAATAATACCCTTCTGCACGATGAACTCGATTCACCGAGCCGGTGTCGAGAAAAAACTCGGAGTTCCGCTAAAGGAGTGGCAAAAGAAACATAAAGCCCAAATGGCGACTGTAACCGCCTAATACTTGCAAAAGGGAAAACCTATAAACAGCCCCCTTTCCATCTAAACCTTGAAGGCGACAAAGTTGGGTGGCGGAAAAAAGAAAGTTTCACTGGCAAAAATGGAGAAATCACAAACTAAAAAGAGCGAAAAAAGAAAAGAAGCCAAATCGAGTGGCAGCACGACTGAAAAGAAGACCCCAGACATATTTATGCCCGATACAAAAAGTGGGAAAATAATCGAAGAAGTTAAAAAACTAAAAGTGCTCACGCCCTTCGCCGTGGCTTCGCGTTTCAACTTGCGTCTCAGCATAGCAAAAGATTTCCTTGAAGAACTAGAAAGTAAGGGCATTGTACAACTGGTTTCAAAAAGTAGAAATGTCAGAGTGTATAAACCCCTAGACTAGTGTTTTTACTTAAAAACCTCAAGAGGACAGGCACATGCGTTTTCCTGAAAGAGTTTACACGGTTGATGAAGTAAAAAAGGCAAAAGTGTTTGTTAAAAAGGGCTGGAAACATCGTTTAAGGGTGAAAGGAAGCCCTGAGTTTAAACACAAAGTAAAGGAAGCATTGAAACTTGTTAAAACCGCTGGACATTACGATTTTCTCCGCACCTACATCCGCAACATAGTAGAAATTGAAGGCTTCAGCCAACTTAGAGAAGCAGAAGTAGCCATCTGGGCAAACAATGAAATCCTCTCAGACTCGATTGACGCGGCAAGTTTCCTCATCCAAAAAGCACAACAAATGAAAGATTTTTTAGAAGACAAACCTTACTATGGTGGGCAGGGAGAAATAAGTGCTGTCAACAAACGTCTCGAATTTCTGAAAACGTTAAAAAATAAGAGCAGAAAACACGATGTTAAGAAACGCTGCGAAGAAATTTTGAAAAGCTGGGCTGATAGTACTTTTCTCTAAATCATTTTATTTTTAAACAGTTTTTCAATTGAATTACTGAATCTTTAAAGTCTTTTTCTCCGTTAAGTTGGCATTCTAATTCGAGATTTGAACATAAATTTGCTAGAATAGTTTTCTCCACAGTGTAGGAGCCGGTGCTTAGGAATTGGCGGAGTCCGTCAATGAAAATGTCTATTTTTTTAGGTATATCTTCCTGATTAAGCGCATAGTTGCTTTGCAAGTAGGCGTAGATGGTCAAAGCTGCATTTTCTGTAAAGATTTCTTTAAGCGAATTGTCTATGATTTTAAGAAGCATTTTGTCAAATTCATTTTCTTTTCTCACTTTTGATCTCCCGCATTGGTGCTACATTCATTCTTACGCTTTTCGGTTCATAGAGTTTTACAATTTCTAAACCATTCTCTCCGAAAAATATTTGATCGTTAAAAAGACTTCTCAAGCCAGATACAACTTTTGAATCATGCGCTGTAGGACTAAACAAGAATAAAGCTGTTGTCTTTTTCGTAGATAGCATTTCCAAGGCGTATTGGACAAAATTGTAGGTTTTCTCAAATCCAACAGACAACACTAAAGCAGATAGATTATCAAAAATGATGTTTTGGTTGTTGTGAGAGTATGCTCTTAACGTTTTGTCAAGAGCATCAAGAAGCAAAGAAGTGTTCTTCGCAGGCAACAGCATGTCCTCTCGTGAACTATCTGTCTGAGGGACAGAGACACGCTGCGTCATAAGGAAAAATCTTGTATTTTCTCTTGTAGCTAAGATTGAATGAACTGCGCTTCCCCTTGTAGTAAAAATGGTTATCGGTTCTATGTTCGCTGCTGCTTCCAAAGCGAAATCTTGAATTAAGCTTTCATAGTTAGAAATGGGGCTAAACTCCAATAGTAGAGTTCTGCCAACAAGTTCTTGGTGTTTTAATCCTAATTGTTCTGAAAATCTGTCTAGGTGCTCCAAGAGATCCATGGATTTTGTGGTGAGGAATTTAAACTTCTCAATCACTTCCCGGTCAAGTTTCTCTACATTAACGGCTCTTAACTCTGTTAGGAACGTATCCATTATCTGAGTGTTTGCTTCTCTTAGATAATCTAGATATTTGTCTTCCACTCCTTTAAGAAAACTCAGATCACCCAAGTCAAATAGGTCTCTCTCATTTCTGAAACCCTTCTTTTTGGACTCTTCTTTGAAGTTTTTCCAAAATTCTATTAATTTCTCTTTATTGAAATGCCCATTTGATAAATAAGCTTCCGAGAGACTTAACAAAACTAGAGAACCTTCTTTTTCATGTTTTTCAATGTCAATTCCAAGTTCTTTTAGTTTTAATCGTACAATAGTGCTTTCCTCGTCTGGAAAAGTATACACAACACGGTCAGCACGCTGCAGGCCTTCATGAATGTAGTCTGCAAAAATTTTCATCTTATCGATATTTGAAGTGTAGAAAACTACTAAATGCTCCCCCTCTTGCACTTGAAGAACCTGGTGCGGAGTTTCAAAGAATCCTTCGAGGATTGTTGCTTTTTTAAAGTAGTATGCGATTATTGTGAAAAAAAGCATGTTCAACATGTAACCGATTTCAATCATCTCGAATCCTAAAGAACGCACGTAGCCGTTAAAGAAGATAAGCGAAAAACCAGTTGTCGCCCAACTCGCGCTAAGCCAAGCAAGGGAATCGGATATCAGTTTTTCTTTACAGCGAAGACTAGACAACATGAGTAACCCACATGGATATAGAATGACAAAAACAAGAAAACCAGCGAGTGCATACATAAACCACTCATTATACGCAGGACTGTAGACCATGTTACCCCACATCGTTGCGACAGAGGTTATAGACCAGGGAGCCAACACCCAAGAGATTATCAAAAGAATCACCGCGCAACCTTTGAATAAAAGAGAAATCACATTCAATGCTGAAAATTTTGTTTTTCGAACTATACCTCGTCCTTTCTGATACAATACGAATGATGCATGCTCTACTGAAATAGCAGTAACTAAAATTGCAGTGAGCCCAATGCTAGTGGTATAGTAAAGTCCCCATTCTTCTTGAACCACATAATTTTTCACAAAATCACATAGTATCACGCAAGCAAAAGAAGCAAATGCCACAACAAATAGTATCTGGACTGCTTTAAAATAAGAACCTCTTTGCTCTAAGAAAAATACTATTAGCGCACCGAGAATTGATAGGAAGGAAACATAGAAGATTGCTTCAATCATTAGTTTTCACTTGGACAGCTAAACCATTGAGAAAGGCACGATTTTTAATCCATTTTCACAGATTATGACTTCGTGGTATTGTCGGCTGTGGTTTGTGCCGCGCATTTTTCGTATGAGAAATCTTGTTTTGAGTTCTGCTTGGTGAATGATGTTCTCTAAGGTTAGGACCGAGTCTGATATGAATTCTTCTATTCCGAGCCCTAATGTTTTGGAGCCCGTGGGAACGCTGCAAGTCATGATTGTAGTACAGTTGAGGGTTTTCAGAACTTTATAGAAGATATGCATTAATGTTCTATATTCAAATTTCTCTTGGTTTACATTTAAAAAGGCGGTTAACGAATCTATAACAAGACGCTCTGCATTCAAGTTTTTGATAGTGTTTAATATGAATTCTATGTTTGCATTTAAACCAGCGCCTTTCATTGCTTCTAAACCGATAACTTTTATCAAACCATCTTGTTCAAGTTTTTCGAGGTCAAAACCGAATTTTGCCATATTTCTTTTTAGAGTTTTTTCGTCTTCTTCAAATGTGGCGTACACGCCTTTCTGTTGATATTCCACGGCGCCATTATGAATGAATTCTACGGAGAAAATAGTTTTTCCGCTTCCTGTGTTTCCGGCGAGTAGGATTACGTCTCCTTTTAAGAAGCCTCCTTCAATTAATCCGTCTAATCCTTCAATACCAGATGAGATACGTTCGACAGAAATTTTTTGCTGAGCATCACTAGCGAAATCGTGTTCGGAAACAGACTCTGGGATAACTATCAACCTCCAGTTAGACCATCACTATGCAAAAGGATTTTCATGTTATAATTCATTTATGAAAAAAGAATATTTACTGAAAATCCATCCTCGATGATATAGAGTTCAGAAGTTTTGTTGTAGGTCAGCATAGATTTGAGAGCAACAGGTTGAAGAGAAACTAATCTGATAGTCCATCTGTTCTGCTAACTTTATTGCTTCTTCTGCAGGAAAGGCAATCGCATTTACACCTGCTTTTATTGCTAACTTGTCAGTTTCGATTTTATGCTTGCCTTTTGGTCTCATACAACCTAGTACCAGGGGAGTTTTTGGCATCATTAATCTCGCAGTTAAAATTACCTTCCCTATATCAACCGGTGTTGGCGGCGCGACATTTTCCATTAGTGTACCATGTATTGGCATAAAAGAAATTATGATGACCGCGGACGGTTGATGTTCGCTGATCATTTTTAATGCTTGAAATTCGCCCTTTAACTTCCCATAATGCAACCCCACAAGTACATGTGGAACGAGTGAAATGCCTACCCTGCTTAGATTGGCTAAGGATTGTTCATAGTCGACAGTTCTGGCTTTAAATTGATAAATTTCATGAATAGTATCGTCAGAACCAATTATGTCAATCAACGCAGCGTCAACTTCTGCCTTTTCAAGTCTCTCTGCAGATTCCCTGTTTATGACGCCAGTATGCACGATTATGGTCAAGTCGAGTTCTTTCTTTATCAAAGTAAGCGCATCGGCAAAATTGTCAAGTGGCACTGAACCATCAGATAGACAGCCTCCACTTATGAGACAGCCAACGGCGCCTTTTTTCTTCAACTCTCTACATAATGTCACTAAACGTTGCGGTGTAGTCGCGGAGTACATAGTGTTTAACACCACGCCTCCACAATGTTTGCATTTTAACGCACAAAAATTGCCTGTTACAGAAATTGAAGGAAAAGTTCTCGGTGAGGAACAAAAATAGCTTGTTTTATAATAAACAAAACTGGGCGCATAGAAGCGAATTTTTTTGCCAAAATTTTCCCAACTAATCTTCTGTGCCTTTTTTAAGGCTTCGTTTATCACGTTTTGGTCTGCCATCAAGAGGTCTTCGCAGTTTATCGCAATCCCTTCAGGTGTTTTCTTTTTAACACGCAAAATATAAGGATGTAGGCGAAAAGATTGCATGCCGTCTAATCCACGAATATTAACGAAATCGCAGTTTAGGTCAAGCCTACCAGCCCAATTCGCGCAATTCCTCAAGGGATGAAATTTTATTCAGATTAGCCAATTCTGTCACTTAACAAATATCGCGAACATTTGTTTTCTACGCTAAAGTATACACGTTTGTCTAGGCAGAAGGCAGATCGGGAATTTCATCTGCGAAATACTTTGTGATAATTCGTTTGAATTGACTAACAGTTTTTGATGCAGACTCGAGTGTACGTTTGGTTTTTTCTCTGTCAAACATTGAAGCTTGAGGATTTTGTGTTAGATTGTCTGTTAAAACTCTTCTTTTACAGTTTAAGCAAGCAATAACATTAAGAGTCTTTTCAAACTCGCTTTTTTCATTCTCCTTAAATCTTCGAGACAACATCCTCAATGCTTCTTCCTGACCGGAACCAGAGTCAGGTTTGCCGCCACAACAGTGTATCAAAGCAGGCGCAATATTTTCCACACTTGTAAATACACAACGACAAGCCGCCTTATAATCTCCCATTTTTATGTTTTCTTTAGCAAATTCTAGATTCTTGTCCGCTAATCTAACAAGTCCAACAATTGATTTTCGCCACTCTTCAACCAGAGTCCCTCTTTCTCCTCTCCCAATTCTTATTGATGACAACGGAGAAATTTGCTGGTGGAACCTTTCGCGAATTACTCTTCTTGGCGTAACGTTTCTTGGCCGATGTTCGTTTACATTTCTTCTTGGAAAAATTGGACGTGAATCAAAGGAGGCACCTCCCATAGTCAGCAGTCCCCATGATCCATGGACGTAACTGCTGGTTTCTTCATGTGTAGCGCTACTATTTGCTTGTGTATTATGTCTTCTTTGGTTCACAGGAAACTTACGAAATATTGCAATCACAAAAACAATGCATGTAAGTACGACAACTGTATCCAACATCATTAACACTTCTCCTCTTTATCCTCCAACAACATTAGCAACACCACGATCAGTAGGGACGAATCATTTCCTTGTACTTTTTCCTAACTTCTGAAAACCGGTCAGGCGGTCCATCTTCTAGTTTCTTTGCAGTTCTTATTTTAGTCGCCAACTTGACGTATTTTTCTACTAATTGTCTAAGGAGGTATTCAAAAGCGTATGGATCGTTCTTCTTTGCCTCTTCTAATTGTTCTCTCAAGTGTTGACAATCGTTGGCACCCAGAACGCCAAAATGCCTGCGCATCTCTTCTTCTATGAATTCTTCGAAGTTTTGGTCTTGTACGATTGGATGCCCAAAAGAGGTATGATGTCTCTGTTCCCAGAGAATTCGTTCAACAATAGGAATGACGATATCGCGAATGACAATCCTGCTCAAAGAGCAGTTCCTCCAATTGCTGCTTTGTCTATCTCACTCACGTTTTTCACAATTCGATTATCACTTTCTGCTGTTCGCAGAGTCCCATATGTTCTCATTTTTCAGCCCCTCCATCTAAAAACGTGTTACAATACCCAAGAAAAAGCAGTGTTATATTTAAATCTTACGTAAACAATATAAATAATACAAGCTAAGTGTAACACGGTTAATGATGGAATAAAAATGTCAGAAGTATCTCAAGAACTAAAAGAAATCAAGAAACATCTTGCGGAGATTAACAGAAAAATAGATCAGTTGCTGCAAGTCCAAACTAAATTACCAGAAATAAGAGAATCTGTTCCAAACACGTTGATGTCTTTGCCGGAACATTTGCGAAAGACAGCGTTAGCAATCGCAACAATGGGTCAAGCAACAGCGAAACAGGTCGCAGCCAAAACAGGTAGAACCAGAGCAGCGGAAAGCGATTACCTAAATCAATTGACAAGTCGAGGATTTTTGAAAAAAGAAAGAAGAGGAAGAGAAGTCCACTTTTTAGTATTCGCTATCTATACCATGTGTCCTCAATGTGGCGCTCGTGTCTTAATGACCTTAGACCAATGTCCCGCATGTCAAGCGCCACTTTCGAAAACGTGAAAAACCTTATAGAAAGCAAGTTTGAATATGTTAAAGACATGCATACCGGAAATATCCTATGCAAAACATTTGGAAGAAAAAATCATGGAAACCCCTGGAAGAATAGGTGATATAAAAGCTGTGCAAAAAACATCGGCAGGATACATTCTCGAAAATGGCACGATAATTGAGGATACGTTCGCCGAAATGTTTCCTATGTGGATGGGTCGAGTTTTAGTAACCGCAGATAATGAGAAATGGGCGCTCACCGCTGCCCGCGTTGCAACTGGTTTTGCTTCATCCATTATAATGTCGCCTGCAGAGGCTGGAATTGAAGGCAATCTTTCACCAGACAAAACTCCTGACAAACGTGTTGGCATGTTGATTCAGTTTTATCATCGGACAAGACCAGATTTGAAAGCACAGATGATATTGCGAATAGGACAGTGCATAATGACATGCCCGACCACAGCGGCTTATGATGCATTGCCAGGTGCAAAGCGAAAATTGAAAGTTGGGAGAAGCATCCGGCTGTTCGGTGACGGCTACCAAAGAAGAGACACAATAGCAGAGAGAGTGGTTTGGCGCATTCCAGTGATGGAAGGCGAATTCATTGTTGAAGAAACGTTCGGTGCTGCAAAAGCCATCGCAGGCGGAAACTTCCTAATTATGGCTAAAAACCGTGAAATTGGACTTAGAGCAGCGGAAGAAGCCGTAAATGCGGTTTATGGTAAAGTGGAGGGTGTAATAATGCCGTTTCCAGGTGGCATCTGCAGGTCAGGCTCCAAAGCAGGTTCACAGAAATATAAGTTGGCTGCGTCCACTTTTCATCAATATTGTCCAAGATTAAGAAAGCTTGTGCCAGATTCCAAGGTTCCAGAAGGGGTAAGTTGTGTTTATGAAATCGTCATTAACGGACTAACAATAGAAGCCATAAAGAAAGCGATGGGTGTTGGGATAAGGGCTGCAGTAAAGGTGCCAGGTGTGGTTATGATTTCTGCAGGAAATTACGGCGGCAAACTTGGTCCCTACCAAGCACATTTGAAAGAAGTCTTAGGACTTTAATGCTTTCAACATATTATTTTTTCATAGAATCTTTTTCCAAAAATCATAAATACTAACTCTATAAGAAAAGTTGTAGTAATACTGATAATTAATAATATAGTTATCAGTCGAGCGTAAAAATATTTGAAGGAGGAGAAAAAGTGAAATTTGAAATTAAACACAAACCAGCATACGCGTTGCTTGTAGCGCGTTTAGAACCCGAAGAATCTCTTGTTGCAGAGTCCGGAGCAATGGCTTTCGCGTCATCAAACATCGAGGTCAAAACTAGGTCAAGAGGCGGACTTCTTAGTGGCATAAAAGTCAAACTTCTCGGCGGACAAAGCTTCTGGGTCAACGACTTAATCGCCCATGGAGGTCCAGGAGAAGTGGGACTTGTATCTGCTCCGATTGGCGACATGGAAAGATTGGAGATAAGCAGTAACAATAGTTACATTATTCAGAAACAGGCTTTTGTAGCCTCTACTCCTAGCGTTGTAATAGACACGCAATGGCAAGGTTTCACTAAAGGAATTTTTGGTCAAAGCTTATTCATGCTCAAAGCTAAAGGCCAAGGAGAAGTGTGGATTAATGTTTTCGGCGCCATTGAAAAACGAAGCTTGAAGGCTGGAGAACACTTGATTGTCGACAACTTTCACTTGGTAGCCTTCAACGATACTTGCAAGTACAGTGTGCGCAAAGTCGGCGGAATTAAAGCAACTCTATTCAGCGGCGAAGGTTTAGTAGTTGACATCGAAGGCCCAGGCGATGTACTTTTGCAGACCAAGAACATACGCGAGTTCATAGATTGGCTGTGGCCTCTGATAGAACCGATGGTTAAAGGCGAGATCGCTGCATCGAAAGAAGAAAAGCGCGGTGGATTCAAATTCGGACGGTGACTCTAAAGCTCCACTGTCAAGAGAAGAAACGTTTCTCTGGATGCAATGGTAATTCTAGATGCCAATAGCAGCGGTGGCTCTTGATATAATTTTTAGCATTTTCGCTATAGACGAAAGCTAAAAAACTTGACGTTAGTTTCGGTTAGTAAAACATAAGAATTGAATAGATTACAGAATAGACTCTTGAGAGAAAAATTATGTACAGCTTAGACAAGATTACAAATGATGTGGAGAATTTCAGTAGCGACATAAATAGAGAGTATTATTTAAACGGTGCAGGGCTTAAAGACGACCTAAACATTTCAACTATATACAAAAAATATCAACATTTATTCAACAAGCAACTTATAGCAGAGGTCAAAACTAGGCGAAGACAAGCCTCGGGAGAAGATGAAAGAAAGCTACGATATCTCCAGTCTTTTTTTCTCGAAAATTACTTGGGCATGGCTGTGAAAGAGTTTACCGACAAAGTTGAAACCATGCAAACGAAAGGAATAATAAAACCAGACGGTGAAGAGATACCGTTTCGGTTAGCGCTTGTCAAAATTATAAATGAACCAAACCGCCACAAAAGAGAGAAACTATACCAAGCCAGAAACAAATTCATAGATAAAATTAATGTTCCGCTTTTGGAAAGAATGCAAAAACTTCACGATGTTTCTAGGGAGTTTGGATACGAAAATTACATGAGCCTTTTCAGAGATATCAAAGCTATAGATTTTCAAGTGTTAAAAGACATAATGCAGAACTTCATAAAACAGACAGAGACCATTTACACTAGGCGAATGGATGAAGAATTAGAAGAAAAAGTCGCGGTTGGACTTGCAGAAGCAGAGAAGCACGACGTGAGCTTTTTCTTGAGAGCGAAGGAGTTTGACAAGTATTTCAAAAAGGAGGATATGCTCAAAGTTTTAAGGGGAACGCTTGCGAACATGGGCATCAATTTAGAAGAGCAGAAAAACATACATGTCGATATAGAAGAGAGACCGAAGAAGTCGCCGCGAGCTTTCTGTTCAACAATAAAAACGCCAGAGGATGTCAAGTTGGTTATAATGCCTCAAGGCGGACACGACGATTACGCTGCACTATTCCACGAAGCAGGACACACCGAACATTTCGCATCCGTGAACCCTGACTTGCCAATTGAATATAAATGGCTAGGCGATAACTCGGTGACTGAAACGTATGCTTTTCTGTTTGAATACCTCTTGACGGATCGAAATTGGCTAGAACAGAGTATAAGAATCGACATAGCAGAACAATATCTTCGCTTCCTTGCCTTATACAAACTCTTATACTTGAGAAGCTATGGCGCAAAAATTTCCTACGAAATTAAGCTGCATACAAGCGATTTGTATGGAATGGGTGAGGTTTACAAGGACATATGTGAGAATGTTCTTAAGTATAGGCATCCTACGAATCATTATTTAATTACAGTTGACGACGCCTTTTACTGTGCTCAGTATTTGCAAGCATGGATATTCGAAGCCCAGCTGCACGGTTTCCTTCAAAAAGAGTATGGGGATGAATGGTTTAACAATCCTAAAGCAGGAAAATATTTGTTGGACATGTGGGCGAATGGACAAAAATATAATGTTGGTGAATTGGCTAAGACGCTTGGATATTCAGGCTTGAACATTCAGCCACTTACTGAATCAATAATGAAGCGGCTACGCTAAGACTTTACAGATTGATATTATAAGCCAGCATCATAATCTTCAATGCAAAGAGTCTGTCGAACTAGTATAAAAAAGGGAAAAGAGAGAGTGGATGTTGGAGTTTAAGGGTCCTTTAGCCAGTTAAGGCCGATTTGTGTGCCATCTGAGATGTCGATTATGCCGTCGCCGGTTATGTCCACGTTTGCTGGCGCTGGTGGCGAAAGTTGCATCCAGTACAAGCCTACCAGAGTACCGTCTGAAATGTCGACATAGAAGTCACCGTTAATATCGCCTGGAATAGTGACTTTTACATAGCCATTCGTGAAGTTGTTGTTATTGATGTTCACCTCGCCCGGAACTTGTGTGGCGTTGACGCTTATTCTATAGACTCCTTTGAACACAAAGCCTGTGGTGTCCCAAGTGAAAGTCAAGTCTGCAGATCCGCCGCTTGGTAAGAAGACGACTTTTGTTTCGATTAATGTCTTGTTGGCGTACGCTGTTACGTCGAAAGTTTCATCATAATCGCCGAAATTTTCTACTGTCGCGTAGATTCTGTTCTCGTATCCTTGACCTACAACCGTCTTGTAGAGCGTGACACCAGTTACAGCCACGTCATGATTTCCATATTGCACATTGATGAAGCCGGTTATCCAGAGCCTTTCGAAACAATAATACTGAAGCATCACTGGTTCATTGAATGTCCATGCCCATGATTCTCCGGGGAGGATTGGGTCTGAGAGGAGATAAGTTGAATGGTCGCTAGTGTTTACGAACCATAGCGTGTATATTAGTGGGTCGTTGTTGAGCCATTGAACCGTGTCACCGACGCCGATGTCTAGAGTTTGGGGGTTGAAAGCTAAATCGAATATAATAACATCATGCGTTGCCATGATATTCATTTGATTTGACAGTGAAGTTGCTATTGCCAAGGTCAGGGCCAATGCTAGAACGGTTGTAGATAATGCTTTCTGGAATGGTCGTTTCATGATCGAGTCCTCCTTTTAGGAGTGGCTGCGTGTTCGTTGTTTATGGGTCGTATGGGAAGTAGGTTGACCACCAATACCAGTGTCTCCAGTACACCCAGTGCCACCACCAACCCCACCAAGGCCGCCACCAAACCCAGTTTATTGGCGCAGGCCAAGGTAGACCGAGGAAGTAGCTTTTTGTGAGAGTTCGCCACCACCAGTATGGACCCCAGAACCAGTTCGGATGGTTGTGACTGTCGTGCCACCAGTAGGGCCACCTGATTATTCTTCCGATTGGGTTCCAAGCCCACCAGTAGAAGTCTATGAAGAAGTATGGTTCGGCGTTGTAGATGATGTACGGGTCTACTTCTGGGATCTGTTCCGGAGGCAATACGTTTGTAACAAAGCCCATAGCCATGCTGGTTCCATCGGACATTTCTGCCGATAGCATGCAGGCGCGTGTGCCGTCTTCTAAGGTGTTGCTGGACCACCAAGACGTCACAGTTCCGTCAAATTCTCCGTATTCTCCTCCCACGTCAAATTTTCCGTGAATCTCGTAGGCGACTCCGGTGGCGGGATCGTCGAAGAGGTATCCTTTAGCTTCAAGATGTGTGCGCACCTCCAAGTAGCCTTCGGGTGAGCCTGGTGGAACAAAGGGTATATCCACGAGGGCGTAGTTGTATGGCCACTCGACAAGATGCTGCAACTTGATTGGCTCCCAATATGCGAACTGGATAATTGTGCCGTCTGCTGTCGTGGTGGGAATCAAGAAACCTTGGGGGTCGTAATACCACGCACTGGTTATCGTTAGAAGGCTCTGGGCTGCTCCTGTACAGTGGAATGTGACTACTGCGAGGG
>Ga0209636_10000615_pt1 | contig 35428 bp, 35 predicted proteins | sample DeeMarSWOR152_54_FD_187464 | JGI IMG/M metagenome (GOLD analysis project Ga0209636, IMG submission 187464) | Marine sediment microbial communities from White Oak River estuary, North Carolina - WOR-1-52-54 (SPAdes) (version 2) | ecosystem: Environmental > Aquatic > Marine > Intertidal zone >... | reverse complement strand
AGAGAATGAAAAATCGGCATTCGTTGATCATAATTTGTGAATCCCTACTTAGCTGTTTTTAGCGTACGAAGCTTTCCTGCAAATGTTTGAAATCGCCAAAATTATGTGGGGAAGAGTGAATATGCTGAAAACCTTCGTGTATTTCGCGTTACCAACTTTTCTAACAAGCTTAACCTCTCCTCCAGCCTCCAAATAACCTTCAATAAAGGCTTTTGTGATGAGCTCTGCTGGGCGCGTGCCAACAAGAGGTAGAAAGTAATGCCCCGTGTAATACAGAAATTCAGCAATATCCCACACTTTGTCACCATTCCTTGACGCCTGCTCCAAATCGAGCAAGCATATCTCACCGTCTTTTTCTCTAACCATAATATTCTCAGGTTTTGTATCTCCTAAAGCTATATCTAGAGCGTGCACTTTTGCAAACTTTTCGCCAACCCTACTCATAACCCCCAATTCATCCTTCACCCTTTCACCTCTCTGCAGTTTCACAATCCTTTTTATCACTTTATCGAGTTTTTCTCCTTCAACATGTTCCATGAAAACTAAGCGATCACCATGACTTACATACAGAATTCTAGGAACATCAAAACCCATACTGTATAACTGCTGATTTATGGCACATTCCCTTTCGAGCCTCAAGCGCCCCAAAACAGCAAAAGTTCTTGTCCCGAGAGCCCATAAATTGAGGGGAAACCATTTAAAACTTGACCAGTCCTTAAACCGTTTAACGACAACTTTCTTTTCGTCATTGTTTACAAAAGCACTAACTAAATAGACATCGTTCAAAACGCCACCAATCTTCTCAACCTCGATTTCAGTTTCCTCGCCCCTTGAAAGCACTTTCCTTGCAAAAGCTTCTATGTCCATTTTAGCTGACAAAGGAACAAGCCCGTGAGCTGTAGGAATATGCAAATATCTGAGGGGGTCCTCAAGTTGATGGATAAGTTTCGAGTTTTCTCTAACATCCCACTGAAACCTGCGAAGCATTCCTCTATTTTGCGACAGAAAACTTAGAGTCTTTGAAAAAGTTCCAAGCAAAGAATTGAATAAAGCCCTTTGAGCAGTCTTGAAAATACTTATGAAACGAATTTTCTTGGTTTCAACTTTCTCGACAAATTTTTTAGAAATTTGCACGTAGCCGTCTGAAAGAGTAATTGCATCTTCTTCCTCTAATTCCTTTAACGCCTCCAAATATCCGCGCATAACCGATTTGACATTCTTGTTTTTGGCATCGTTTTGCATGAAGTTTAATACGCTGTAGATCATCGGCGGGAAAAGCCGGGCTCTGCTCATCATAGTTTCATACATAAAATACTGTGGTTCTATGTGAAAATTGTAGGATAGTTCCGGAAAATCCAAAACGAGGTTTTCGAAAAGTTCAAGAATCAAACGTTTTTTCAATTTAACCTCTTGAAGATGCAGGTAGTCCTCGTTTTTTAGGGCGACGTATGGAAAGATTATTCTTTCAGCCAAAGCCTCGCCTAAAAATCCTCTATCCACATCCCTTTCAAAAACCCATTTGTCAACAGCAAAAACAATAATACTTCTATTATCCAGAATTTTGACATAGCTCATCAATCTAGGTTGAAAATCGCGAATTACAAGCAATATTTCAAGAACTGTTTTTGCATCAGTCAGTCCTAGGGCATAATCACGAACTATGCATGCTGTCGTAATTTGGCAGGAACCAGCAATATGTCTGCAGAAACTGATAATTCGCCTTCTTAGTTTTCCATCTGAAAGCCTTAATTGCCTGGACAAACTTCCACCTGAAGCGATATGATCATAAATAGAATCTGTAGCTCTTCAAGATATAGTTAATGCTTTTCAAGAATCTTGGCATAAGTTCTTAAAAACTTCAAAGCTTTCACTGCCTTTTCCGGCAGATTGTACAGAGGTACGCTAGTCTTTCCTAAAATATTGTATACGAGTGCGAAGTCCTCTCCGCCTGCTGGCACGTCGACAACTGGTTTGTTTGGATATTTCGCCGCTATTTTTTTAATCACTTTGGCATCTTTCGGTTTAAAGAAGCAAGACTTAAGCATGTTTATCACTAGGACGCCGTCCACGTTTTTGTCGGCAAGCACCAACTGCAAAACTTTTGAGTATCTTTCAGCCCTAGCATCAGCTATCATATCAATAGGATTTGCCGCATCGACACCTGGATAGAGACTTTCAATCTTCTTTTTGGTCTTTTCAGACAAAGTTGCAAGTTTTAGATTGTTTTTTGCAACTGCATCTGCAGCCAGTATTGCTGGTCCACCCACATTGCTTACAATTGCCACGTTATCCCCGCGCATTGTAGGCTGTTTCGAAAATGCTATGGCTGTGTTCATCAATTCTTCAGCATCTTCAACCCTTATTATCCCAGCTTTTTTGAACGCTGCATCAAAAATTTCATCCGATCCTGCAATTGAAGCTGTATGCGATTTCGCTCTTTTCGCTGATTGCTGTGTTATTCCGCCTTTTAAAGCCAGAATAGGCTTTTTCTTCACTATTTTTCTTGCTTCTTCGATGAATTTCCTTCCTTCTTTTACTCCTTCCATATAAAGGCAGATGACCCGCGTTTTCCTGTCGTTTCCACAATACCGTAGCAAGTCAATGTCATCAACATCTATTTTGTCTCCTACGAAGACGAATTTGCTTATTCCAACATTGTAAAAGCATGCCCAGTCAAGTAGACAAGCGCCGACTCCGCCACTTTGAGATATAACAGCAATATTTCCCTTTCTGGGCATAACGTTTCTTTCAAAGGTTGTGTTTAACCCATTCGCAGTGTTTATGACGCCCATAATCGTGTTTGGTCCTAAAATCCTGACACCGTACTCTTCTTTAATTCTGAGCAGTTGCCGACGCCGTTCATCTTCAAACCCTCCAGTGATCATGATAAGAGCTTTAACACCTATTTTCGCACATTTTTCTGCGTGTTCAACCGATTGTTTCGGCGGAAGCATCATAACCGCAAGTTCGGGAACTTCTGGCAACTCGCTTAACTTGTTGTAATCATGTTCTCCATCCACATCTAAACCATAAGTTTTTCCACTGAAGAATTTCCTCATGTTGTAAATGACGCTTTTGAAAAGCTGTGGAGAAGCCATTCCAACCTTTTCTCGAATCTTACTTGAACCTATTAGAACAACCTTTTGCGGTTCAAAGATAGCCTTCACTCCATCCATAGATTTAGCCTTCAAACCAAACTTGTTGAGGAAGGAAAAAGATAGCGTTTCATATTCATAAATTTAACCGTAGAATTTTTGAAAAACCAGAAGACTTATCGTGCCAACAGATCCAACGCTGTTTTCTCAGCCTTTTCCATTATAGCCTGCTCCTCTAAAGTTTTCACCAACCGATTCTCCATTACAATCTTTCCGTCAACAATAACCGTGTCAACATCACTTCCATGCGCAGAATAAACGACGCTTGCCCCAACGTTATGTAGAGGTCTTAAATGAGGTTTTGAAAGGTCAACCAAGATTACGTCAGCTTTCTTACCTACTTCAAGTGAACCAATGCTTTTCCCAAGTCTCAAGGCTTCAGCCCCATTTAATGTCGCCATCCTCAAAACTTCATACACCGGTAAGATCTTAGGATTCAAATAGACAAGCTTCTGAAGCAAAGTGGCGATTTTCACTGTTTCAAACATGTCAAGTGTATTGTTGCTGGCTGGACCATCCGTCCCCAAACCAACATTAACTCCTAAATCAGTCAAATCCTTAACTTTTGCCGCACCTACACCAAGTTTCATGTTAGCCACAGGAACATAAGCAACATTAACGCCACGCTTAGACAAAATCTGCATGTCCTCTCCAGACAAACTTATGCAATGAACAGCAAGAACGTGACCGCAAAAAAAGTCTATCTTATTCAGAAATTGAACCTCGTTAGAACAATATCTCTTCTCGAACTCCCCAAGCATTTCTTTCGATTCAGCTAAATGAATATGAATGCCGACGTCTAATTCCAAGGATTCGTTCCTAATTTTGGTGAGAAGCTCAGGGCTACAACTGTAAGCCGCGTGAGGCCCTAGAAGAGTGGTTACTCTACCGTCAGCGAATCCATGGAATCTTCTCGCGAATTTCACACCTTGCTTCAGCGTTTTTTCGCCTAGCCCCTTGTTTCCAGCTTCAATTATGCCTTCCGCTAAAACACCTCTCAATCCGCTTTTCTCCACAGCCTTTGCAACCATGTCCTCATGGAAATACATGTCAGCAAAGCAGGTTGTTCCATTTTTTATCATTTCCAAGCAGCCTAGAAGGGCTCCAACATAAACATCCTCTGATTTGAGCTTAGCCTCTAAAGGCCAGATGGTCTTCTTCAGCCAAGTTTCTAAAGGTTGGTCTTCAGCTATTCCGCGGAAAAGAGTCATAGGCACGTGTGTGTGACAATTAATCAAACCTGGCATAGCTATTTTTTTCTGTGCGTTTATCTTTGATTCTGCCTGTATGTTGGTTGCAGATGCACGTGTGCCGACAAAAACTATCTTTCCGTTTTTTATGGCTAGAGCTCCATCTTCTATGAAACCTTTTCCTTTCATCGGTAGGATGGTGCATCCCTGAATTAGGATGTCTGCTTTTTCCAATGCCGCATCCTTTGTACAAAAAGCGAAGTGTAGAATAAAAACTATGCCAATTGTTGCTGGAAGAAACTGAGTGTTGTCAGTCTTTGGTGCTAAGTTGAAGGGTTGAGGGTTGGAAGCTAGATCCGTGGTTTTGTTCTTTCAATTTTTTTTAGGAATGGGTGTAAAGCTGGCCTTAGAGTATCGCCTTCTGCTAAGACTCCTTTAGGTATTCCTGGTGTGCCTATTTTTCTGCATATGAAGTTAAGCGAATCCTCTGTGAAGTTTAGCAGACCTTTGCCTTCAGTTGTCAGCGTGTACACTTTTCTGGGTCGTTCGTTGCTCATGTCCCATTCGCTTTTCACATATCCCTTTTTCTCCAATGTGTTCAAGAGGGGATAAATGGTGCTTGGTCCAAAGTACACTCCAAAGCTTTTGCGGATTCTTGTGATTATCTGGTAGCCGTGCATGGGTTTTGTGTGTAAGAGCTGTAGCACTATAAGGTCTAAGAGTCCCTTCATCAGTTTGACCTGAACTTCTTTTGAGTTGTTAACCATATGGTCACTCCCTTTCTGTATTTTTGTCCAACAGTTTTACCGTTAGACATGGATACAATATGTCTTCCATGGGACATATCTCAAGACTCTATAAAGCCTAAACAATGATATAAAGGTTCATACCTACCAGAAGCATAAAAAAGCATATCGAAGCATATGGGAATATTCCGTTTTCTACATAATTTAAATAAGCTCAAACATGAACCAGTTCAAACCAGAACATGTTTAGAGTGTGAAAAATTGACAGAAACCTTCAGAAAAGAACTTGTTCAACGCGTGACCAGAAACTTGCTTGATATTCAAATATTGAGACTTATTCAGCGCCAGCCCATGTGGGGTTACAGAATAAAAAAGCGAGTGGAATCGTTATTCGGTGTAACGCTGAGACACGGCGCATTGTATCCTCTGCTTAATACTCTAGAAGAGGAAGGCTTCTTGACAAGTGAGAAACAAAAGCAAGGAGGAAGAACAAGAAAAGTATACACAATGACTAGGAAAGGAAAACAGTACATTGGGGCATACGCTGGTATACTAAAAGAGCAAATAGTAGGCTCTGACATTGAATAAGGCTTTGCCCTTTCTGGATGGTAAGATGAATTTCCATTGAAATTACAGAACTGAGTAGCCTAGTGACAGCTTAAACCTCGTCTGGCGCATGAAATGAACACACCATTTATGCTCTTTGATATCTATCGTTGAATAGAACGCTTGTAAAAGGGTATTTCAGGAGATGTTTTAGCGGGTTGCCCAAAAAAAGAAATACAGAGAATGAACATAAGAGTGAAGGAGCGGAAATGAGCAGCAAAAAATTGATGGAAAAAGTGATAAAGTTATTTGATGAAAGAGGAAGGAAAGCCTATGAAGTGGCTAGAGAGGAAATCTTGAGTGAAGAAATAGAATATGAACCAGTTCGTGACGCATTAGAATATTTCATAGGAGAACTGTGGCATAACTCTCAACATCCAGCGTTACTTTCCTTGGCATGTGAATCTGTCGGAGGAAAACCAGAAGACACAACTTCCATAGGTGCAGCATTAGTTCTCCTTACGGGAGCCGCCGATATACACGATGACATTATAGATGAATCAGAAACCAAAGGCTCTAAACCAACGGTTTTTGGCAAGTTCGGCAGAGACATCGCGCTTCTCGTTGGTGATGCACTACTTCTAAGTGGTTTTATGCTTCTACACAAAGCATGTGAAGGTCTCCAGAGAAAGCAAGGAGAGAAGATTATGAGTTCAGTAAGAGAGGCTTTTTTTGAGATTGGTGTTGCTGAAGCAAAAGAAACAAGTTTTAGAGGTAACTGGGATGTTGCTCCTGAAGAATATTTTGACATAATAAGAATGAAAGCGTCAATTGCAGAGGCCACAGCCCGAATCGGGGCGACTCTTGGAGGGGGAAACTCAAATGAAATCAATGCACTAGCGCATTATGGCAGAACCTTGGGGATTTTGATGACGATAAGGGATGATTTCATAGACTTGTTTGAACCGGATGAGCTTAGAAACAGGGTTGAAAATGAATGTTTACCTCTTCCCATTTTGTATGCATTTCGGAATGCAGCAAAAAAGAGTGAAATTGTTCGTTTGCTTAAGAAAGACGAAATAACAGAAGAAGAAACTGAAGAGATATTAGATCTGATAATGGACACGAAAGATGTTCAAGAACTGAAAAAAGAAATGCAATTACTGATAAAAAAGGAGGAAAATCTGTTAGGCCAAATCAGAAGTAATAAAGATAATCTTAAGTTCTTGCTACGGTCTACAGTAGAGGATTTATGAACTAAAGGCTACAACCAGCCTCGGATTCTGACAGGTCTTACCTTCTTATTCTTTTTCATTGCCTCTCTCCTCTGGTGTATATGTGTTCAACACATAGCTTAAAAGTCTTTCCTCTGCTCACAGATAAGAATCTGATTCCAAAATAGGCGTACGCTTTGCTGTTTGCGTACACAAAATCTTGTTTAAGAATACTAAATGCTTATCTCAAATCGAAAACGAATAGTTTAATGGTAAGATGCCAAATGGTTGAAGGGAAATTCGGAATTACAGGGAGATCGGCACTCGCAAGTATTGTGTTGATAGCTAACGCATTTATATGGTATTCCCTTGCTTTTGGCATCTTAAAGAACATCATAGGTGAAGCAGCATTAGTAATGTGGACAATCCATTTTGTTGCAGCTTCATCTTCGGCTATAGCTGGAGCTACACTAACTGACAAGATTCATAAGAGAACAACTTTCCTTGTGTTCTGGATGGCATTTGGAATAATCTCTTCACTTTTTTTGATGTTTATTAACTCTACAAGCACTTCGAATGTTTTGGCAATATCGTTGCTTTTTGGGGTGTCGTTTGGATTGGGTCTTCCTGCGAGTATGGCATGCTTTGCTGATTGCACCAGCGTTGGAAATCGCGCGAAGCTTGGTGGCTTGATATTACTTGTTGATGGCTTGGGGGCATTCTTGCTCGGGATAACAGCAATTGGTGATATTAAATTGCAAGCTCTGACTCTTGCAATTTGGAGAGGAAGCGGTTTGATAATTTATCTTATAATCAAATCCTCTCAAGAAATTGCGGAGAAACGCAGAAGAATTTCCTTCGCATCCATACTTAGTCAACGATCTTTTGTCCTTTATCTTATTCCATGGACCATGTTTTCACTGGTAAACTATTTGAGCGCGCCAGTTCAGTCAAATATTCTTGGCCCAGATTTGGTCGACGTCTTGGTTACAATCGAAAGCGCTTTAATAGGAATCTTTTCAATTGTTGTAGGTTTTTTTTCAGACGTCGTTGGTCGTAAGCGTATAGCTATAACCGGATTCATTATGTTAGGTCTTGGTTATGCGATATTAGGGGTTTCCCCAGAAAATGTGCTCAGTTGGTATTTCCATACTTTAGTTGATGGTATTGCTTGGGGCACATTCTCTGTGATATTTATCATGACGATATGGGGCGATCTCAGTTATGGTGCATCTAGCGACAAGTATTACGCGCTTGGAGGATTACCCTTTTTTGTTTCGAATTTTCTACGACTTGCGATAGGTTCATATATCGCAGAGGGGGTCCCTGACGTCGCAATTTTTTCTTTTGCAGCATTCTTCTTATTTTTGGCTGTTCTACCTTTGATGTATGCACCTGAGACTTTGCCGGAAAAGAAAATCAAGGAAAGAGAGCTTAAAAATTACATTGAAAAGGCAAAAAAGATTAGAGAAAAACACAACTAAAAGCGAGTTCTTTGCTGGAGAGGGGGATATATGTTCTTCCAAGTGATGTTGACAACTGAGTGTGCAAAACTGTAGGGAATCTCATGGATGCAATACGGAAAGAGATGCATAGAATAAGGAAACTCATCGAGAATGGAAAAATAAACTTAGGAGATTTCGGATTCATGAAGTATAATGGGTGTGAAATAATCCCATAAAAAACTGCTAATGCATGTTTTCGGAATATTTTTGGCACAACAACCAACACAAATATTTTCAGGTAAGCTGTTCCTCGATTGTTTATTGAAGATAAGATCAAGGCGGTTAACAGCGCTAACCTTAATTTGGCTTCAATCCTATATCATACGCGGTGAATTGCATGTCTCTAACTTTACGTGATGCTCAGCATGTCTGTTGGAAAAACTTTAGGAAAATCAATGATAGACTTGATCCAGCGAGGGGTAAGAGTTGGACCCCCTTTGTTATGGTCACAGATTTGCTAGAAGAGGCTGGAGAGGTAGCCGCTGTAGTCAAAGGATTGGAAGGTTTTAAGCCTCCTGAAAAGCCTAAAACAAAGGAGATGTTAGCCACAGAGCTTTCAGACCTACTTTACATAATCTTCGTTTTAGCTGAGCATTATGGTATAAACCTGGAAGAAGTCTTTTTACAAACTGTAAACGACTACGTACTCAGATTCATAGGACACTAAGACACGATAAACCCTACATTTTATGTATAAGCATTAAAGTGCTTGCACTGACTTGACCGTTCAACAACTAACCATAGCTTCCGCAATCTTTCAAAGCTTGTTGAAGTAGCCGAAATCGTCCATATGTTGTTGTCTACTTTTTAGCTGGTTGGTGCGAAACAAGATTATGAGAGTGAAAAATATACTCACTAAAGTGAAGCCTCGCATAAACGCTTCTTCATATCGTAAAGACGTCTCTTTTCACCTTTTCCAGCCATCACAAGCCTTCCCACACCTAATTCTAACGTGAGCTTAACCCTTCAAGGCTTCTGTTTCTGAAAAACGGCTTGAAAAGGGCTGATAAAAAACCTAGGGGGGTAGGTAGATTTGAGGCTTAAGTAGAAAACTTAGGAGTTTCTATGAAATCGCTATTTGTTTTAGACTGCGTAGGTCTCAGGCTTAAGATACGCTCTGATGTGACAAAAAGAAGAGAGACTATAACAGTTTTTTGTAAACCATGTCTCCTTCTCTTACCCTTTGCTCAACCTTCAAGCCTATGCTTTGTCCAGCCTCAGCCTTCTGAATGTTTTCATGCTCAATCTGCATAGACTCAACAACCTGCTCGAAATCGGTTGTAGGTCCCTTAATGAGTATGGTGTCGCCCACAGCTAAAGCTGCACTGAGCTCAACGACAGCGACATTGATTCTCGTGAAGAAATGACTCACATGTCCAACCTCAACAACGTTCTCTTCACTCAACTGTTTCCACTCCTAAAACACATAACAACACATGTGCATAAAAAACTTATTAAACTATCTCACCCTCTAAGTAAGTCCTAAACGCCTTAACAACTTTCACATGAAAGGTTTTGCCAAACAACTCATCAGAACCAGAATTCTTCAAAACTATTGGCTTATAGGCGAAGTTCCGTCCAATCCAAGAGCCAGGAACTTTGCCAACTTCGTCTACAAGAACTTCTCCAGTCCAGCCGACCCAACGCTGATTTCTTTCAGAAACAACTTTTTTAGTTAACTTCGCCGTTAAACAACTTCTGCGTTTGATCTCTTGAGAAGATATAAAATCTTCGCGCATACGAGCTGCAGTAGTTTTTGGCCTCGCAAAAAACTTTGAAACATTCACTATATCTGGCTGAACATCCTCAATTAGACGCAAAGTCCTTTCAAAAGCCTCTTCAGTCTCTCCTGGAAAACCACAAATAACATCTGTAGCTATCGTAACCTCAGGAAAACTAGCCCGAAAAGCATCTACTATGTCTTTGAAGTTCTTCACGGAATATGGGCGTCGCATGCGCTTCAGGACTTTGTTGTCACCGCTTTGCACTGGCAAGTGGAGAAACTTGAAGATTTTTTCGCTTTCAAAAGCTTGAACCAGGTCTTCTAGAATATCTCTTGCCAAATTTGGAGTCATCATACCGACGCGAATCCTGAAATCTCCTTCAATATCACACAAAGCCTTAAGCAGTTCTGCTAGATTTGTGTCAATATCTCTTCCATAACATGCAGTGTCTTGCGAAGTTATCCAAAACTCCCTAACTCCAGAAGCAAAGTCCGTTCTTACCCTCTGCACAATCTCCTGAATGACGTAACTTCTCAAATGACCCCTAGCGAAAACTACACAGCAATAAGCGCATGAACCTAAGCAGCCGTAGTTTATGGGAATAATACCTATAACAGGATTTAATCGCAGTCGGGGAAGATTTAGGCTGGGTTTTGCGTTCACAGCTCCTTCTAACGCAACGCCTTTTTCACCGTTCAAAACACGCTTCACAACATCAACGATTTTGTCGCCTGCCGCTGGACCGACAACTCCGTCAAAACGCACTTCTTTACATAGCCTTTCAAAGTTTATTAGGGGCAAACATCCAGCAACAATCAGTTTCTTGTGTGGTGGAACCCGCTTTAGAAATGCCATCATGCGGTTTTCCGTTGGTCCTTTAACTGCACAAGTGTTGTATATGACTATGTTTGCAGCTTCAACAGTCTCCACTAGTTCATATCCAGCCTCCGCTAAGCATCCAGCCAAGACCTCTCCATCTGCAAGATTTGCCGAGCAACCGAAGCTCTTAATGAAGACTTGCATACTTTCCATCGCAATGTATTAAATGCTTCAAAAAGGAATAAAAACATACAGGTTTTTGGAAACCGGAATTTACACAAACCTGAAAGAAGGTAATAGTGACCTTTAAATAGCGTGAGACCAGCATATTTAAAGCATATTCTATGCATGTTATACAGAACTATAACTTGTGCAACTAATTCTCTAGATGTATTGGAGGAGGGAAATTTAATGAAAATGATTACTCTCTATCTTCCTGAGCCCTACATTAAAGCGCTCAATCAGCTTGTGGATGAGAAGTTTTATCCAAATAGGGCCGAAGCGATTCGTGTGGCTATCCGTGATCTGATAAACGATGAAGTTTGGCGGAGGGAAGCTGTTGGCTAAAATGCGTCCTACAGAGCACGCGCTTAAGTATGCTTGGCATGACGCCTTGAGTGAGGGAATCCGTCCTCTAGGCTATTGTCGCATACTTGTGATCGGTGTGGGAGGAGCAGGCAACAATGCAGTGACAAGGCTAATGGAACTGGGTATAGACGGCGCAGAATGCATTGCGGTAAACACAGATGCACTTCATTTGAATGCTTCAATGGCACACGAGAAAATTTTGATAGGTGAAAAGCTGACGAGGGGTCTTGGAGTTGGTGGAGATCCGAGGCTTGGCAGAGCGGCGATTGAAGAAACAAGGAAGAACATTGAAGATTTGCTTGTAGATGTGGACATAGTCTTCATAACGGCTGGTTTAGGCGGCGGAACTGGAACTGGAGCCGCTCCAGTCGTAGCGGAAATTGCAAGGCGAAAGGGAGCAATCACCGTAGGAGTTGTAACCACGCCTTTCCGCATTGAAAAAGGTCGAATTGAATATGCTGCCCGTGCCTTAACTGAAATGCGAAGACATTGCAACACGGTAGTTGTAATAGACAACAATAAGCTCATGCAGCTTGTGCCTCAGCTGCCCATAAACGAGGCTTTCAGGGTTGCGGACCAAGTTTTGGCGAACATGATTAAGGGCATTGTTGAAACGGTTTCGGCTCCAAGTTTGATCAACCTCGACTTTGCGGACTTCAAAACAATTGTTAGACGGAGCGGAGTAGCTGTTGTCGGAGTAGGAGAGTCAGATGCACCGAATCGAGCAGAAGAAGCTGTGAAAAACGCTTTGAAAAGCCCACTTTTGGATGTGGACTATATGGGTGCAACGGGAGCTTTAATCCATGTTTCAGGTGACAACCAAATGACCATTGAGGAGGCAAACCGTGTGGGAGAGATAGTAACCGAAATGATGGATGACGACGCCTTGGTCATTTGGGGTGCAAGGGTGAATCCAGAACTAGACGGTATGTTAAAAGTCACGCTTGTGATGACTGGTGTAAAGTCACCGCATCTCTTAGGCGGATTCGGGACCATCGCCCCGCAACTGTTCAACTTGGAACCCTACGCAGAGCCTGAAAAACCACTAGACATAAAGCTCAACCTATATCAAATGGAAAATCTCCAGCAACCTTCTCTCTAGCCAAACTTTCTTTTAAGCAACAGGAGTTCCTTTTTGAGTCGCATTGCTATTGGTATGGCTTTGCCGTGGGGCGAACATGAACCCTTTCTTATTGCCGTGACAATTTCGTCAACTTCAGATTCAGCATTTACAAGCGTGTATGCGTAACCTATTTCCGGTCCATAATGGGCGTCGCTTCCAGCAACACCCGTAATTCCAAGCCTTGAAGCAATTTCTTCACCCCGCCTTACAGAGTATCTAAAAGGAAACGCTGAAGAGTTTATCACTTCTATTGCATCGAATCGTGGACTTATGTGCCCTTTCAAGCTCTCTTTAAAAAAGGTTATTGGATGACAGGCTATGGCTATACCCCCAGCATCATGTATCCTATCCAAAGTTTCGTCAACACTTAGTTTAGATGGAACTAATTCGCTGACATTTAGCCCTATGATGTGTCCGTTTAAACTCGAAACTTCTATTCCAGGAATTACTAAAAAGTCTGTTTCTTTGGCTATCTTCAACGCTCCGTCGATCCGGTCATGATCTGTTATGGCAACTCCGTTCAATCCACGTTTTCTAGCATAAAAAGTCAGGTCTTTTCGCGTGATTAAAGAATCGCGAGAATAAATAGTGTGGACGTGAAGATCTATTTTAAGCGTCAAAAATTCCACAGGCTCAGCTTTAGTCAACCCTAGACAACTTCTTTCTAACCTTCTCCAACTTCTCAACCAATTTTTCGCTAGTGTCCTCTATTTTTCGGAATAAGGGCTCAGCTTTGCCTATCACATGACTTGCTGGTAACGGTTTTAGTGCTTCATCCCATTCTTGTTCATGAACGCTGCCAGGCAAGTTGAGAATTCTCCAGAGTTCTTCCGCTGCAAATGGAACGACGGGCGCTGAAACTACTGCCAAAGCCTTAACGATTTGCGCCGCTACGTAAATCGTATTTGCCGCTTTGTCTCGGTCTTTCTTGATAACATTCCAGGGTTCCTTTTCATTCAAGTACTGGTTTCCTATGCGGCCTATGCTTACCACACTGTTCGCTGCAGACTGCAACCTACAATCTTCAATTTCCTTGGCTATTGTTTTCACTCTTTCCTCAAGAGTTTTAAGGACACGCTCGTCATCCTCACTCAGGTCGCTTGGCTTCGGAACTTCGCTGTTGAATTGACTGTTTATGAATTTCAATGTTCGGTGGATAAAGTTGCCAAGTGTGTCGTTCAAGTCCGCATTAACTTTCTCAATGAAAAGTTTCCAAGAGAAATTTGTGTCCTTTGTCTCAGGTCTCGTTGCCGCTAGGAAGTAACGCCAAAAGTCTGCTGAAAACAGTTCTAGCGCTTCGTCTATGAATACGCCTATTCTACGACTTTTCGAAAAAGCCTCTCCTTTAAACTGGAGAAACTCGGTTGCCGAGACATCCCACGGCAAACTGTAGTTTTCATGGGAACCTAATAGCAAAGCAGGAAAAATTATCGTGTGAAATGGAATGTTGTCCTTCCCAATGAAAAACAAGGTTTTCGCATCTTCGTCAAACCAGTATTCTCTCCATTTTTCCGGTTCTCCGCGATTTTTGAAATATTCAATGGCTGCTGAAACATAGCCTAAGACAGCTTCAATCCAAACATAAATTGTCTTGTTCTCGGCTTCTGGAAAAGGTGCTGGAATTCCCCACTCGACATCTCTTGTAACCGCCCTCGGCTTTAATCCTTCTTTAATAAAGTTTAAGCTAAAGTTTCTGGTAGTGCTTGCCAACTGCTTATTGCTACTGATGTAGCCTATGAGTTTCTCAGAAAATTTTGACAGGTCAAAATACCAATGCCTAACCCTTTTTATGACTGGTTTGCTTTTGCAAATTACGCAGTAAGACTCTACAAGAAGCGTTGGTTCCAACAGTCTTCCACAGGCTTCGCATTGGTCTCCAAGGGCATGTTCATAACCGCAGTAAGGGCATTTTCCTTCAACAAATCTGTCTGGCAGAAAGCGACTGCATTTTTTGCAGTATGGCATTTCCGTTTCTTGAGCAAAAATGTATCCATTGTTGTAAATTCTCGTCAAGTGATTTTGGACAAACTCTTTATGCACTGGATTCTCTGTTCTAGTGTAATTGTCAAATGAGAAACCCCACTTCTTGAACAGTTCAACGACTTTCGTGTGGTTTTTGTCAGTTAATTGTTTGGGTGAAATGCCTAGTCTGAGGGCTTCAACTTCTATTGGGGTTCCATGCTCGTCTGAACCGCTTACTAGGACAACGTCCTCGCCTTTTAATCGATAATATCTTGCTACAACGTCAGCTGATAGAACCTGCACTAACGTGCCCAGATGGGGAATATAGTTTACATATGGCCATCCACATGCAACTAATACTTTTCCGAGTTTCACGACACCTCCAGCATCCCAGTTATATGATGACTATTAGAAATTATGAGTTCTATTACTTAAATAATTGTGAGATGTCAATCTTATCTTGGTTCCTTTTAAAACAATGCGCGCGTGGCTGGAATTAAGTGCTTTTGAGTAACTCATTCAGAAGTTTTTTATTTTCATGATTGTTCTTCACATTATTCATTTGAGGCTTTGGTGATGGCAGAAATCGGCAAGATCGCTGAGAAGAAAAGAGAAACTAACAAAGATGAAGCTGAAATTCTGGAGCCTTCTCTATCTCTTTACGGAACTGCAGCATCAACTTTCTTCTCCGATAGTCTCTTGTGGTACTTCCTTTTCCCTTACGCGGCTGTGTTGCAGATAGGATTCGCTGAAATGGGATTCATTAGATCAGCGAGAAACCTCTTTACGAACGTGTTACAGATAGGTTGGGGAGGACTCTGCGAAAAGTTCGGAAAAAGAGTTTTTGTCTTGGCAGGTTATCTTCTCAGCAGCATCACAGTAGTAGCCTTGTTGCGCTTTAATTCTCCACTCCAAATTCTGATTCTCGTGATTCTACAGGCAATCTTTTGGTCACTGGCCATTCCCGCATGGAATGCTATACTGGGAGACTACACAAAAAAGAGCACACGTGGAAAAGTCATGGGCAGAATCATGTCTGTAAGCCGATTCTCCGGCGTTGGAGCTACACTACTTGTCGCTCTAATAGCAATTTGGACCCCGAATGAACTGAGCCCCTCTTCGTTCACCACACCCTTCCTCTTATCCGCTGCAGCAAGCATTGCCGCTGGAGTTTTCGTCATTTTCGTAAGGGAACGGAAGGTAAAAACCCTTTCCTTACGAATGATGGACATCTTTTCTCCGATGCAAGATAAAAGCTTCCGCGTTTTCCTAATGGTAGGGGGCTTTTTCTGGTTCGCCATGGCTTTCGCCTGGCCTCTATTCCCTTATGTAACTGTTGACATTGTTCACGCTACTCTGTGGCAGATAGCGCTCATATCAAGCGTGTCTGGATTGATAGTCAGCTTTACTCAGCCCAAGTTTGGGTCATTAGCCGACAGGATTGGAAGAAAACCCCTTATAGCTGCTAGTGCAGCCTCCTTCTTTCTCTTCCCGTTGTTTTACGCTTTCGCTAAGAACTGGCTTCATCTAGCTGCCATTCATGCGATTCTTGGCCTCGTCATGGCTTCCTTCGGTGTAAGCTCCACTTCTTACATACTGGACTCAGCCCCAATCGGAAGACGTGGCACCTATACAGGCGCATACAGTCTTGTTTTTGGATTCGCCTCCTTCTTGGGTTCGTTTGCCGGGGGAGCATTTGCGGATTACCTGTCCGCCGCAAATGGCATAGAGCAAGTTGTTTTCATAGGGCTTACCACATCCACTATCATGCGCTTAATCTCAAGTATAGGTTTCATGAAGATAAGAGAAACTCTTCCAAAAAGAGAAAGTTGATGAAGCCAACTGATGCTGAAGTGTCTCTAGAGCTGCCGCGTGTGCCTGCGCATGCGGACTATGGCTGCTATTAATGTTGCCATAATGAACAGCGGTAGATTAAGAAATGCTGGAAACTATGGAATTATGGAGCTTTCAACAACTAAACCATGAAGAAAATAGCGCGCGCTAAAAGACTCAGTCATATCTTATTTAAATAAAATGGAAGAAAATGGAGGGAAAGAGTTTCGCTATCCTGCTTTTTCCGTTGGTTTCCACGTTACTTGCGGTCTGCGGGCTGAGAGGAATATTGTTGCAGCTATTATGATTGTACAGACAATCAAAAGCACTACTTGGATCGTGAAGAGCGTAACAACTTGCTCCATGTATTTAGGCGTTTCAGTAACGGTTACCCAAAGATCCTCGTAAATGTTTCCAAGCTCGGTTGTCTTGATTGTAATGTCGACCTCTGTGGATTTTGCTCTTCCATTGGTTGGCACCGTAAACGTTGTTTCTTTTTCATAGGCTCCTTTACTTATAATAGCCTGATTGATTTCTAGTGTTTGATTTCCTTCCCAATTCTCGTTTCGGTACGCTCGCCACTCGTCGAAAACTATTGTGATCTTTTCAATTGTCACTGCAGAGTCTTCGTCGTTGTAGAAAACGATGTATAAAGTTCCTGTCTCCCCTGGAGAATACTCTGATTGGTCTGTCCAAACTGTTACTGTTTTAGGTTGTGCATTCACTAGAGGCGCTAATAAAAGCATTGAAACGGTCATTATGATAAAGGCAAATATTTTCCTATTCAATTTTTGTCACCTAAACCTTCAGTTCTAATACTCAAGATTATTTAAAACTTACCGTTTAGCTCTCACAATTTTCAATAAGAGCTCTTTTGCATCAGATGCGGATGCGTTGGACCGTATTCCCTTAGAATTAAAATGCGTTAAAAACGCTTTGAAGCCGCTTTCTTTCAATGCTTCGACAACCTTTTTTACCGGTGGAACTGGCAAATTTAGTACGTCACACAGTTTGTCAACCACGTAGTACGTGATAGGAGCTTCAACCTCATTTTCTATTAAAGTCAAAATCTTCCGGATTTTTCTCCCCTGCTTAAACGTCCTTCGCTTTGATTCTTTCTTCACCAATTCACAAAACCGCATATCAAACAGTTTTCCAAGCCACAATGGTCCCGCAACATCAATTTTTGAGCCACACTCTCTACACTTTCCCGAATGTTTAATGGGAGAAAGCCCTTTTACTGGTTCTCTATGTAAGCATTTAAAACAATGAAGTATGAATCCCATGCTTTTAACGTTTTCATCAGCTTTTTTTGCCCCGTATTTCGCGATTGCATAAATTCTAACGTAGTGATCTGTGCTGTGGCTGAAGATTATGCTTATTCCCATGTCATATTTTGCTGCTGTGATGGCTAAGCTTCCGGCTAGAAGTCTGACAGCCAACTCGTGGCAGTACTCTGTGCGTAAGGGTTTTCCACCATACTTTCTGACGCACGCTTTTGGGTGAACCCCACACAACGGAGCCATGTCTGTTGCTGTTAAAATCAAAAGCCCACCGTTGCGTAAGGCACGAATAGCTGAGTCAAGATAAGGAACTGGAGGGCCAAAAGGGTCTATGTCTATGATGTCAAATCTTTTGCGTGGTGCACCATAACTGCCAAGGAGAAAATTTGCATCTTCGTTTTTCACGACTACACGTTCACTTAATTCATTGATGCGCACGTTGTAGCTGGCTAGTTGAAAGGCTTTCGCGTTTATATCATTAATGACTACTTTTTCAACTCCTTCAACTTCGGTTGCAAATCTTATTCCCCTAATGCCACAGCCAGCTAACGGCTCACAAACGCAAATTCCACGGTTAAGCGTTGTTTGATAAGCTTGTAAGGCTAAAACTGCGATGTCACGGTTCAGCTCCATAACTGGGTTATAGAATACAGGAGCCTTTGAAGGAGCATATTCAGAAGGTGACTTCACAAATGCTCTAAGCTTCGGAACCAGAACCTTGACTTTCCCTTCTTGTATAATTTCTGTTTGAAAATCTATCTTGAATGTCTCATCTTTCATGTTTTTCTTTTTCACCCAAAACATCTGGTTAGCTTGAGCAAGCCATAATTATGACAAGTCATTTTAGGGAATATTAGGCTTCTGTTCAAGAAGGGAGACATGTTGAAGAAGCGATTATTATTCGTAACTGGCAGTCCTGGTTCAGGAAAGACATCCGTCTTATTAAGAACCATTGATGCCCTAAAAACTAGAGGCCATAGCGTAGGTGGAATGATAAGCCGTGAAGCTCGTACATGCGGAGCACGTGTCGGTTTTGAGATTCTAGATTTAAACAGTGGTAGAAGAGGCTGGCTTTCCCATGTAAATCAAAAACATGGTCCACGGATTGGCAAATACCGTGTAAACATGGAAGACCTTGATAACATAGGCGCTGAAGCAATAGCCACTGCTGTCGAAAACGCTGAAATAGTCGCAGTAGATGAAATCGGACCTATGGAACTTCATTCAGAATGCTTCAAAGAGGCTGTTAAGAAGGCTGTTGAAAGTAGAAAACTTGTGTTAGGCACTGTTCATTGGAAGGTGAGGGACAGGTTAATCGAAGAAATAAGGGCTAGAGAAGATTCTGAAATATATAAAGTGACGTATGAAAACAGAGGGAATCTGCACGAAACTATCGTTGAAAAAGCCGTCGGGTTCTTGGAACAAGCCTAACAGTGTTGGGAAATAGGAGTATCTTTCATAAGTGTTAATAGTTGGTTTTTTGATTGTAATATCATTGGAGGAGAGGGATGGGTATGAGAAGGATTGGTTTGGTTTTTGGTGTTTGGGTTTTTCTGCTGTCGGTGGCTGTGTTTGGTGTAGTGTTCGATGTTCCGTTGGTTAGTGGTAGCGGAACCATACACATTAGAGCGGATGGAAGCATAGACCCACCAGATGCGCCTATTTCGAGCGTTGATAATGTCACCTACGCCTTCACAGACGACATTAATGATTCCATTGTAGTTGAGAGAAACAACATAACAATTGACGGAGCTGGATACACACTTCAGGGCGATGGAAGTGGGAACGGGTTTACCTTATCTGGCGTAAATAATGTGACGATTAGAAGGTCAAACATTGAAGGGTTTAGATACGGCATCTACGCCTCGTGGGGTCACATCACTATTTCTGAGAACAACATAATGAACAACACCGACGCTGGCATGAACCTCGACGGATCATCTTATAACACTGTTTATGGCAATAACATAACGAACAACGGCTATAAACCTTCATGTTCTCCTTCTTGCTCTGGCTATGGCATTAGCCTCGAACGGTCGTCTTACAACACTATTTATGACAACAACCTAACAAGAAACGGCCGTGATGCTTCATACTCTGGTTTTGGCATTCACCTCTATGAGTCATTTAACAACATTATTTCTGGAAATGAAATAACGAAAAATGGCTATGGCGCCTCCTTATATGGCTATGGCGTAGGGTTTAGCTGGTCCTCTTACAACACTATTTGTGGTAACAACATAACAGATAATGAACGTGGTATAGCGCTCGGGTTCTCGTCATCTAGCAACACCGTTGCTGGCAATAACTTCATTAACAATACGAAACAAGCATATGTGCTCTCAGACTCACTTAACAATATATGGAACTATGGCTATCCCTCTGGCGGCAACTGTTGGAGCAACTATAATGGCACAGACTTCTATGGTGGTCCATACCAGAATGAGACTGGAAACGACGGAATAGGCGATGCTCCGTACATTATTGATGCGTATAATCAAGACAACTATCCACTCATAAATCCTTTGAAGCTTCTTCCAATACATAACATCAATACAGGATTAGACTACGTCACGATTCAGGAAGCCATAAACGCCGATGAAACTCTTGACGGACACACAGTCAAGGTGGAACCAGGAATATACTTCGAGCATGTGTCAATCTATAAATCTTTGACGCTTGTTGGAGAAAGCACAAGCACAACAATCATCGATGGTAATGGCACGGGAAATGTTGTAACAGTCTCAGTAAGCCATGTCAACATAAGCAAGTTCACCATAAAACATTCTGAAGTATATGGCCTCCAGTTCTTTCACTCTTCTAACAATACCATTTCAGGAAACTACATAACCAACAACCCTGCAGGTGGTCTCTGGTTCGGTGCGACCATTGGGGATCCTTCATCCCACAATAATATTATTTCCAAAAACTACATAACCAACAACGGAATGGGACTCTGGTTTCAAAACGACGCTGAAAACAACCTGATAAGCGGTAACAATATAGCCCGCAATCTGTATGGCATCGGGTTTAATTCTTCTCCAAATAACAAGATTTATCATAACAACTTTGTGAATAATAGTTATGGACAAGTGTATGGTTATGCAAACACTTGGGATGACGACTATCCTTCTGGCGGCAATTACTGGAGCGATTACAACGGCACAGATTTGTATAGTGGTCATAACCAGAGTGAGATGGGTAGTGATGGAATCGGAGACACACCGTACCATATTGGCGACCATTACCCGCTTGTGAACCCAATGGGCTCGCCCCAGCCCCCAATAGCTCTCTTCGCCTACACACCTGAAAATCCAGCCAAGGATCAAACAGCAACTTTCAACGCCACATCAAGCCACGACCGCGACGGCAACATCACCACCTACAAATGGGACTTCGGCGACGGAAACATTACTACCACAACTGACCCCGTGATAAAACATGTCTACACGGCATCTGGCACTTACACCATGGGCCTCACAGTAGCAGACAACGACGGCTTAAACCACAGCACTACAAAATCCATAACAGTCACAGAAGACTTGATTGCGCCAACAACCATTCACGACTACGACGGCTTATGGCACACTATAGACTTCACAATAAACTTAACAGCCACAGATGACATGAGCGGTGTGGCTGAAACCTACTATCGAATTAATGATGGCCCAATCCAAAACGTGAGCATAAACGGACAGCCGCTCACAACAACTGAAAGCGTCAACAACACCTTAGAATACTGGAGCATAGACAATTCTGACAACGAGGAACTCCCACACAAAATTTTAATTGGAATCAAATTGGACAAGACTTGTCCGACAATTGAAACTCCGTCTCGCACGCCAGAAGGCGACATATCGCCAGATCAGTCTGTGGAAGTTTCAGCAAATGTAACAGATGCCGTAAGTGGAATAGAAAACGTCACTTTGTCCTACACAATAAACAACGGAGTCACTTGGACTGGTTTACGAATGAACTATAGTTCGTCAACCAAACTCTACAACGCCACCATCCCTCAGCAACAAGCGGGCACAATTGTGGAATTCAAAATTGTTGCTTATGATAATGCGGGAAACAACGCAACGCTGGATGGAGCAGAGCCATACTGTGTATACGAAGTAATCCCAGAATTTCCATCAGCCATAATCACGCCACTTCTGATGCTGGCAACACTGCTAGCAATCATAATCCACAAAAGAAAACACGAACGCGTGCAGAGACGTATATAATAAGGGGGTCTAGGCCCGACAGAGAACAGAGGAGCAAATCATCTCATATCACAGCCTAGACAATAAGGAAAACTCTTCATGCACTAAATTAATTTCTCATAAACGTCTCTTAGCACTAACAAATCTGCGTGCCGACAACGTTTTTAAGGTTGTATTACAAAATGTGTTACAGTGAAATCCATGTCGACAACAATAACGATACGAATTCCACGCGATCTCAAAGAAAAAATGAAACAAAACCCAGCAAAATGGAGCGAAGAAGTAAGAAACTTCATCGAGGAAAGAATCAAACAACTCGAACTCTTAAAAACACTTCAAGAAATAGAACCAAGAGCAGAAAAACGACAAACAAAAACAGACTCAACAAGACTCATCAGGGAGGACAGAGAACGCCAAAACTAGTCCTGGACTCCAGCATACTCGTAAAACTCGTAACAAACGAACCCAACTCCAAACAAGCCCGAACAACCATAACAGCCCTCATAAAAAAAGGCTACGCTCTGTACACAGTAGACATAGCCTTGGCTGAGAGCTTAAACGCCATATGGAAACACACAAAAATACAAAAAGACCTAAAACCCGAAGAAACAAAACCCATAACACAAGACTTGATAAAGATATACGACAAACTGAACATTATCACCACCCGCGAACTTACCGAAGAAGCCACAAACATAGCTCTAGCCCAAAACATAACCATCTACGACGCGCTCTACATAGCCGGAACCCAAAAACTGAACGCCATTCTGTACACCGCCGACCAAAAACTCCACAATATAGCGAACAAAATCACGCACTCAAAACTGCTAAAAACCCTGAAAAAGGAGAGTTTCCCATGTTAATCGCCGGTGTTGACGAAGCAGGACGTGGCTGCGTAATAGGACCACTGGTTATTGCCGGAGTTCTAGTGAAAGATAAGGATCAGCCAAAGCTTGTTCAATTAGGTGTTAAAGATTCGAAGCTTTTGTCTCCACGGAGGCGTGAGGCGCTGGCTGTCGAAATCAAGCGAATCGCCTTAAAATGCGGCGTGATAAAACTGGAGCCAAAGGATATTGACAAGGTTGTTCAGACCGGTAGAAAACTTCACAAGCTGAATCGGTTGGAGGCCCAAACCATGGCGAAAATTATTGAGCTACTTACGCCAGACGTAGCCTACGTTGATGCTTCAGATGTTTTAGAAGAACGTTTCAAACACCACATTTCAGAATTGTTACCCTTTAAAGTTGAAATAGTTTCGGAGCATAAAGCTGACAAGAAATATCCAATAGTTTCAGCTGCCTCCATAATTGCCAAAGTTGAAAGAGATAAGGGAATTGCAGAGTTAAAGGAAAGATACGGGGATTTTGGATGCGGTTATCCAACAGATCCTAAGACTATAAGCTTTCTTCGGCAGTACATTAGAAAATTCGGTGAATATCCAGATTGTGTCAGAAAATCGTGGAAGCCAGCTAGAAAGGCTAAAGGTGAAAAAGATTCACGTCAGACAAAGCTTATTTGAAATCTACAATCAGGTCTTCCGGGTTCCTGATTCTAGAAAGTTCTTCGCTATGAATGCAGAGAATATCCTTGTTTAGCGGTTTTTGTCCTTCTGTTATGAGAATTGGATGCGCTTGGACAACACTGCTGACACTCAAGATTTCGTTCACCCTTCGATCTAATTCCCGTTCTTTGTTGTCTGCAACTCCGCCGATAATCTTCATTTTTTCCTCTTGAACAGTAATTATGAAGTCGAAGGGAGCCTTCTTGAACGTTGCAACATCATAATAGGCAAGTTTTCTGAAAATTCTTTGAAGAAGCTTATTTTTGATAATGGCACGTTTGGCCGTAGTCAAGAAACACTTTGGTTGATTTTTCGATTTTCTTAATGGGTTCATTGGTTTCGCTACAGGGATTCCTAATATACATATAAGGTTGTATGCTGCCGAAACCGAAGCCTTAGCCATCCCTCGTTCATAACCATAAAGCGTTCTCCTAGATGTACCCATCATATGAGCCAGTTCACCAGTTGACAAGCCTAGCTCCTGTCTTCTTCGCTTAATTGCTTCTGCATCGATTTCAACGTAGTAGCCTCCTGGACCAGCTTGGATTAGGGGATAAATCTTGCGGAGCACTATGTTCTCAAATGTTTTTTTAGTTACAGCCAAGACGTTGTATCTTGAATAGACCGTATCGTGTTCTAATGGTTTTTCACGTACCTTCTCACTTATCAGAAGTGAAGAAGCTGACACATTTTCAGACATGACTGTAAGCTCCAGAGGGTCGCTTGGAGAAACGTTTCCAATATCAGGTTGGATCTTTATAAGAATCAGAGTTTCGCTTTTTCTAGCTGCAAAGTCGAAGCAACTCGGCCGAGAACAACATCTTTGAGAAACGGTGAAACCTGCTTCCTTCAAGACGGTTTCTACGGACTTCTCGTTCTCCACCCTCACACAAGTCATCGAAAAGTCACACAAGATATCATAACATTCTGGAATATAAACTATACTTGTCTTCTAGAAGATACATTCACTAGATTTCAGCCACTATCATGGCATGTGCCTTATCGTATGGTTCCAAATGGACAATTTCCTCTATACGGAAGCCTCGGTTTTCTAAGACTTTAACTTCCTGCTTGTAGATTTCTGATGGCTCTTTCGTTACATCTATGCTTTGGGCTTTCACGGCTAGCATTATCCATCCGGACTTCTTTAGGTACAGATCTGCATTATTTGCTAACACTTTAGCTTGTTCTGGTTGGGCAATATCGCAATAGATGTCATCAGCTTTGCCGCTGATAAACACCGCGTATTTTCGTGGGAAACGAGCATCCTCTAGTATAGGCGACATGTTAAGCCTAAAGGCGCACACGTTATTGACAAGTTCCCTTATGGGTCTTGGTGCAAATTCAACGCCGTAGACATGGCCTTTTTCGCCGACTATGTCTGAGACGTGGCTGGCTGTTGTTCCAGAGGCTGCACCGAGGTATAAGACTTTATGGCTTGGTTTTATGGGAACATTTTTTAGGTTCTTTAGGATGGCTGCGGCAAGTTTGCTTCTGAAGGGATCCCAGAGGCGGTATTCTACACCTTTATATTTTATGAGTTTTTCACCGTAGACGTTTCTGCCAGGTGTCAGGTTTTTTGTTGCCAGTCTTTGAGTTCCATTTTCCAGTGTTGTATGATATATTGCTGGAAATCGAGAATGCGGTTTAACCCTTACCTGCACGTCTCTTCTTTCTCCATTTCTTTCGTTTAGGTTTTCTTGCAGGAATTTGAGGGGGCTGATCGTATTTTTTGTGAATTTCTTCGATTCTCTTTTCTAGATTGGTTTTCAGTTGTTCGCCTATGTTTCTGCTTGCGAAGGCATCTGTTCTTGCGGCTATTGCTAGTTTTCCAGCTATGGCTCTGGCGATTTTTCCTCTTTGCCATTTTTTGGCCTCATGTAATAGGGTATGCTGGAAGATTATTCCATGTTTGGGTGGCCGCGTGCCGGTCTTAAGTGAACGGAAAAGGGCTTTCTCTGCTCCTAGGACTTGTATTGTGCTTGCAGGCATCTTGGCGAGATTTGTTAAACCTCCGGCTAGTGCGATTAAGCGTGCACCTAACAAAGAGCCTACTATTGCCTTTATGTTTGGTGTAACCTCTTCCATGGTTGTGTCTAGATAGTTTTCTAGTTTCTGTCTCAGCTGGTACAGCTCTAGAACGTTTTTGCACAGTATTTGGATTTGCTTTAGGTCGGTTTCCGATAGGTCTGCGCCCATGGAGGTTTCTGCTGATCTGGCTATTTTTTCAGCCATAGATTTAGGTATGTCTTCTTTTTCTAATTTTTTGTCTGTGAAGTTGTCTTTGTTACCGAGTCTGAAAACTAGGCGAGCGTAGGTTTCATGCTTGTCTAGTAGACGGTCAAGTTCTGGAAAGTGTATGCCATACCATTCTCTCACGCGGCTCATGAACAGATTCACGGTTTTATCCAAATCATCAATGGTTTGAATTGCTTGGGCTATGATCAAGTCTCTTTTCTCCACAGCCCCTTTAACCCTAAGCTTGGTGATTTCCAGAGCAACGTCACGCATCCACTTTTGAAATTCTTTGGTGTCTTTCACAAACCCTTTTTTGATGGCAAACTTTTCCATCTTGGAGCGAAGTATCTGTGTGCTTTTGAAGAGTTTCGCGACTTCAACCTTGACATTCAGCTCTTCTTGAATGGTCTTTGCCATATCCAAGCTTTGAAAAACAAAGGTGTCATAACCATTTTCAACAAGTTTATCCATTAGTTTGGTGAGTTCATTCACAGGTTTTCCAGCTTCAATTGTTATGAGAATTTTCGCGGCCTTTCGAGGTTGTTTGGCAAATAGGACAGTTTCTACTATTTCCTTTTCTTCATTGAAAGCCAATATCCCAAAGGTAGATTCGATTATTGTTGCCCTCACTTTTTTCCTCTCCAAGTCGAATAGCTATTCCTGACCTTTATCCTAGATATAGAATGAGCAACCTTTTAAATGTGACAAATTAGAAAAAAGACCGTGAGCTGCAATGCTAGTTGGCAAACTTTGTTTTAAAGGCAGGAATAGAGCTGATGGCAATCACAATCTTTGTGTATTTAGGTATAAGAGTAGCTCCGTTGATTGCAGATCTACTAACTTCATGCTGAGAGTAAACCATTTAGATGTAAGAAAATCGTGTAAGATCCTGTAGGGTGTGAGTTGATTAAATGAGATTTAAAGGAGAGTCTGTGATCATAACGGGGGCGAGTGGTGGCATAGGAAGCGAGACTGCTCGTTTGTTTGCAAAGGAAGGAGCAAACATAACTGTGAACTATTTTTCTTCTCCTGAGAAAGCGGAAAGAACAGTGAAAATTATCAAGGCTTTGGGCGCTGAAGCCTTCTCCTTTAAGGCTGATGTATCCAACCCGGAAGAGGTGACCTTGATGTTCAAAGAGACTGTGAATAGATTCGGTGGAATTGATGTTCTTGTGAATAACGCGGCAAAGCATCCGCCTCCGATGTTCGACTTTGACAAGCCAGACTGGGAATTGTGGAGGAGAATGGTGGACGTAAACATGATGGGTATACTCATATGCTCCCATTTTGCTGCTCCATACCTGAAGGAGGCAGGCGGGAACATAATCAACATCGTGATGGATTATGATCCGGGTGGTTTGGGTTACCTCCTTACTAAGGCGACAGGGACTCCGTTGACGCGTGGTCTCGCCGCAAAATTGGCTCCCATAAGGGTTAATGCTGTATCTCCAGGTTACATTGATACTTGGGGGATGACCGAAAAAGAGAATAGACACGCTATGGACAATACGTTGCTCAAAAGGGTTGGACAACCAATAGACATTGCTAAGGCAATACTCTTCTTAGCCTCTGATGAAGCCTCCTACATCACTGGCGAAACAATTCACGTTGATGGCGGCAGCCAACTGTTCTGGTAACCATTCCTCCATCTCTTTTCACACGTACTTCTTGAAAGCACATAGTCATTTTTATAAGCAGTTGGCATTTACTGAGAACTGTTCGTGGTGACATGGCATTTGAAGACTAACCGTTTACGAGTAGATTTGGCTGGTTTGAGGCTTGCCAATCCGACTATGTTGGCTTCTGGAATTTTGGGTTTGTCTGCAGAGTCATTGAGCAATACTGTAATGGACGGAGCCGGTGCCATAGTCACAAAGTCTGTCGGTTCAAAGCCACGAAACGGATATGCAAACCCTACAATAGTGCAAACTAGCTGCGGCTTAATCAACGCCATGGGGCTTCCGAATCCCGGAATAAACGAGTTTGTTAAGGAGATTCGTGAAGCGAAAAGTTTTGGCGTCCCGGTTGTTGTTAGTGTTTACGGTTTCTCAGCAGAAGAATATGCAACGGTGGCTAAGAAAGCTGTAGATGCTGGGGCAGATGCTGCTGAATTAAATGTCTCCTGTCCTCATGTCGAGGAGACAGGCGTAGAGATTGGGCAAAATCCGGAAATTCTAGCCGAAGTTGTCAGAAAAGTGAAGGCTGTTGTGGAAAAACCCGTTTTCGTCAAGTTGTCTCCAAACGTTGCGAATATAGCGGAAACTGCAGAAGTCGCCGTAAAAGCTGGTGCAGACGCATTAACAGCAATAAACACTGTTAAAGCTATGGCAATAGACACGGAAACAACTGTGCCTATCCTAAGCAATAAAATAGGCGGGCTGTCAGGTCCAGCAATAAAACCAATCGCGGTTAGATGCGTCTACGAAATCTATGAAAGAGTAAAAGAGCCTATAATAGGGTGCGGAGGCATAACAAACTGGCGTGACGCAGTTGAATTTCTACTGGCAGGAGCAACAGCCGTGCAGATAGGAACAGCCATAGCCTTAAAGGGACCAAGCGTATTCAGGAAAGTTACACGTGGAATTGATGCTTATTTGAGAAGGAAAGGTTTCAAGAGTGTGAATGAAATTGTGGGCTTATCACATCGCAGCTAACAAGCTGAGGACTACGCACATTCTAAACATAAGAACTGAAAGCTCCACCGTGAAAACCTTCACTTTTAAAGACCAACAGTGCGCAAGGGCTAAGCCTGGCCAGTTTCTCATGGTTTGGATTCCAAGCGTGGACGAAATTCCCTTAAGCATACTAGATGCAAAAGAAAACGGCATGGTGTCTGTAGCAGTCCAAAAAGTTGGCGAGGCAACGAGTGCCTTGCACAATAAAAAGGTAGGTGAATTGATAGGTGTTAGAGGCCCTTTTGGAAACAGTTTCACTTCTGAAGAAGGCAGAATATTAATGGTTAGCGGAGGTACAGGCACAGCTCCAATACTGTTCTTAGCTGAGAGATTAGCATCCAAAACGGCAAAGCTGGTTTTCGTGACAGGCGCAAAAAGAAAAGAAGAATTACTATTCATGAACGAATCAAAGAGAATACTTGGCGGAGAAAAAACACAGATTATTGCAACGACAGAGGATGGTAGTTATGGCATCAAAGGCTTAGCCACAAAACCGCTAGAAGAGCTTTTGGAAAAAGAACGATTCGACATGATCTACACCTGCGGACCTGAACAAATGATGCGAAAAGTTTTCGACTTAGCCGAGAAATATGGAGTAGCCTTAGAAGCAAGTCTAGAACGCTTGATGCGGTGCGCCATAGGCTTGTGCGGAAGTTGTGTTATAGGCAGATACCGTGTATGTAAAGACGGCCCAGTATTTGCTACAAAGCAGTTAAGAGAAGTTAAGATCGAACTTGGAATTTTAAAACGCGACTTCAATGGAAGAAAAATTCCATTGTAGAAAAATTCCATGCTTTCATGTAGTTCATGGTCAGGGTGACGTTTACTTCGTCGCCATATTACAAACCTGAAATATCGTTGATATAATCATCATCCAATTTCGATCTCGGAGATGGCTTTGAAAGGCAAAAATAAACCTGAAAAAGAAGGCGGTTCACAATCGGAGCGATATACGGTTTTTCATGCGTTGTTTGAAGCTTTGAAGGAGAAAGAGAAGAAACATAAGAAACATTAAATCGTCGTTTTTCAGTTTTTATAGTAAAGAATATAAGTCGCTTTTGTTCCGTGAACATTGAATTGAGGATGTAAGAATGAGTCTTTGGAAACTGCGGTTATCCATGGTCGGAACCCTAGCAATAATAATCGGCCTGTCAACGCTATTCTTCACGGTAATTCTAAGTTTAGTAGGCTCCTTAAGTCTGATAACTTTGGGCATTTTGGTTGTTGCGTTTAATATTTTTCAGTGGCTAATCTCTCCTTACATAATTGGTGCCCTTTATCGTGTTCGGGAGATTTCGGAACATGAAAATCCAAGGCTCCACGAGATGGTTGAAAACCTTAGTAGAAAAAGCGGAATAAAAAAGCCGCGGCTCATGCTTGCGCAAATTCCAATTCCGAACGCGTTTGCCTACGGTTCGCCAATAGCTGGAAACCGAGTGGCAGTCACTAAGGGCTTATTGAAGACGCTGGAGTCTGAGGAGGTTGAAGCTGTTATCGGGCATGAGCTCGGGCATCTGAAGCATAGAGACATTCAGATAATGATGTTTGTTTCCATACTACCTGCACTCCTTTACTACATTGGCTATTCGCTTATGCTGTCATCCATGTTTGGCAGACAAAGACAGGAAGGCGGTGGAGCAGCATTATTAGCCATAGGTCTCATGGTTTTCTCGTTGATCCTAAACATGTTCATACTCTACTTGAGCAGATTACGCGAATATTATTCCGACAGACACAGCGCCTCAATTGTAGAGGAAGGCCCGCGTAAACTTTCAGAAGGGCTGGCAAAAATAGTTCACTCAACCAAAAACATGAGAAAAGTCAGAAAACAAACACAGCAGTTAAACGCTTTTAAGGCATTATTCATTGCTGACCCAGACCATGCAGAAACAGATTCCATGGCAATATCACATGCAGCAGTTTCAAGCGACAAAAAGCTGGTTCAGGACATCCTATCACGAAGAATGACAACAGTTGACAGGATCATTGAAGTCTTTTCGACACACCCAAACATAGTCAAGCGACTAAAGGCTCTACAAGAATTGAGCTAGATCCACATTCTTCTGCACAGTTAGCGCACGCTACCGTGATACGGCAATAAAGGGTTATTTGGCATCTGTATTTCGAATTCATAAATCATAATTGCTTAGACAAAGATTTTTTTCCGGAGAACATGATGTCAAAAAACATTTTGCAGACAAAAGAATCGGTTGAACACGCAAAGTGTCTCAAATGCAGGAAAAGAGACGCAACGAGAGACGATCAATTGTGTGACAGCTGCCGTTACATAGTTACTCTTGAGAATATCATTACAGCCAGAGAATGACATTGGCGAGTGCTTCCTATTGCTAGAGAAAAAGCTCAGGTAAACCTACGATAGAGCAGATTTGGAAGTATTAGCACTTGCACTTCAATTAACTCAATTCTTTCAGAAGTAACCATTCTAATCCTTGAGTCCATCTGTTTCCTCTCAAGATACATTATCGTATATCTTAATAAATCGGTTCTTTCACTGATTGATATATATCAAGAATCGATATAAGGGACTCATCTAACAGCTCTCAAATAATCCTCTTTTCTTTTTTGGTTTACCATCACCATGTTTCTGCACAGTTAGGTACTCTTGGCAAAATATTAAAGGTAATAAGCCGACAATTCTAATCAAAGTCATCCAAACGTGATGCCCATGCAATTTCAAAATATTTTTTCTAAGATTGAAAGGCAGAAGAACGAAATAGCACAAGCCATGATGCAGCTTATTTGCATTCCGGCAATAGCTCCGGAAAATGGCGGAGAAGGAGAATTGAAGAAAGCTGAAAAACTAATGCAGATATTAGAGACAGTGGGCTTCGACAAGATAGAACGCTACGACGCAGAAGATGAAAGAGTTCCCTCTAAAAAGAGACCGAACATTATAGCCTACTATTATGGAGAAGACCCTACTGAAAAACTTTGGATAATAACACACTTAGACGTAGTTCCACCGGGAGAAGAGTCCCTTTGGACCGTAACAAAACCATTTGAACCAATAATTGAAGAAGAACGAATTTATGGACGTGGCAGCGAAGATAACGGGCAGTCTATGGTTGCATCAATTTTTGCGGTTAAGGCTCTAAAAAGATTAGGCATAAAGCCGAAAAGAACGGTTGCTTTGGCGTTTGTAGCTGATGAGGAACTAGGAAGCACCTACGGAATCCAACACCTCATAAAGCAAGAACTCTTCAGAAAAGACGATCTAGTAGTTGTGCCAGACAGCGGAAACGAGAACGGAAGCTTCATAGAAGTAGCTGAAAAAAGCGGTTTACATCTTCAGATACGCACAATTGGAAAACAAACTCACGCGAGCAGACCTGACAAAGGCTTGAACGCCCATCGCATAGGAATGAAATATGCCTTAGCACTGGATAAGCTGCTACATGAGAAGTATTCACTTAAAGACGAATATTTTGATCCGCCCGAAAGCACTTTTGAAATGACAAAGAAAGAGAAAAATGTTGATGCAGTGAATATAATTCCAGGACAAGACATCGTTCACTTTGACTGCCGAATACTGCCAAGCTACGATGTACAAGCAATGTTAACGGATATTCAGAATCTTGCTGAAGAGTTTGAAAAGAAGACTGGAGCAGCAATAGAAATCACATCACACATGAATGTAGCCCCGAAACCCACTGACGCCAATTCGAAAATAGTTGTCATGTTAGAAAAGGCAATCAGGAAAATCAGAGGAATAGAGCCCAGAGTTGGGGGAATTGGCGGAGGAACATGCGCCGCTTTCTTCCGCAGAGTAGAAATTCCAGCGGTTGTTTGGGGCACAATAGATGAGATGGCGCATCAACCGAATGAGTATGCAAAAATAGAAAACCTAGTTAACGACGCGAAAGTGTTTGCTTCCTTGGCAATTTCCTAGTCTAAACCGGCATTCGCTAAGTGTTTGATTCTCATCTGGCTGCGAAAAGCTTATATGGATGGATAATCCATCCAACGTCTATGAGAATCCACTCGTTCAAGACACGGAAGTTGGCTTTGTTTGCCATTTTAGTGGCTTTATGTCTTGCAATACAGTTGACGCCACGACCTCCAAACGTAGAGTTCACGTCCTTCTTCACATTTACTGTTGGAGTGGTTTTCGGAGTTTTTTATGGTGGATTTTTTGGTTGTTTTGTTATGTTTGTTAATGGTTTTCTTTCGCCGTATGGGTTCGCAGGTTTGGTTATGCCTTTCCAAATGGTTGGAATGGCGATGGCGGGTGTTCTTGGAGGAGTTTATAGAAGGTTAATACCCGAACGAATTTATTCTGCAAGATTTTGCACCGAAACTGCCATCGTAGGAGCCATTATTGCCTTGATTTACGATTTAGTTACGAATGTGGGGGTAGGTTTGTGGTTTGTTGCTGGCGGAACTGACTTTGCTTTGGCCATGCTAATAGCAATAGCATATGGTGTGTTCTTTTCAATAGTTCACATACTCTCCAATACGGCTGTCTTCGGGATATTGACCTTACCATCAATAAAGGCTTTAAACGATCTGGTAGGGGGTGGAAAGATTGGTTGAGAAGAGAACTCTGGTATTCTTAACGTTAGCCATGATTATTTGGGCTGTATCGATATCAGGTCTCGCTGGATACTTCTATCTTCAAAATGAGACGCACACCCAACAGATAGGGGAAAACCAGCAGTCTCTAAATAGAACGGCTTCAAACTATGATAAATCAATGAGCAAGTACAACACACTGCTTAGCGAGTACTATGTGCTTTATCGAAGCTACTCGTCCGTTGACGCTAATTTCACCTTGCTAATGGGGCCATTCGGCAAATTGATGGATGACCTAGGAGGCAACTATAGTCTCCTTTTAATGGACCATGAAGATCTGAATAGGACCTATTACACATTAGAGGAGGGTTATCAAATGGTTTACCAGCAAGATAATATAACAAGTGGAAACTTCACGAAACTGCTGAATGACTATTTTGAATTGTTCAATTCGCTTGAAATTAGAGAGCTTAGCATAGTGTTGAGCGAAACTGTAACGTTAGCCGTGAGTGTAGGCATAAACTACGGAAATCAAACAGTAGAATGGCATAATGAAACGGTCGTGCCTGCAGGTTTCTCACTATTCCAACTGACACAAGAAATAGCTACAGTCGATCCGAGATACGATCCGTTGGCAAAGCCTGGACACATATTCATAGAAGCGATCAATGATAAAGAAGAATACATAGCTCACCACTTAGGATATTCTGAAGGCTGCTCTTGGCTTTGGTACTATTGGGACGATAATAAGCAAGATTGGATTCAAGGACCCGTAGGGTGCGATGCATGGATGTTAAAAGATGGCGGCGTATACAAGTGGAGCTTTGAATATTGGCGTTGGCCCCCCTAACAGCTTTTAAAGGTTAAACACATCCATATTAGTTTATTCTCTGAGGTGTTCCAACTATGACCACAGTATCGAAGATCTTCAGCAAAGCTAAGAAAGAAGGACGAAGATTTTTGCTTGAACCAGAAGCTAAAAGAGTATGTATAGAGTATGGAATCCCAGTCACCGATTTCAAAGTGGCCAAAAACAGGACAGAGGCTGTCAAGTTTGCGAAGAAAATCGGGTACCCAGTGGTCCTCAAAATCGTTTCGCCTGACGTCATTCACAAATCGGATGTTGGCGGCGTTATTGTTAATCTAAAAGACACAAATGATGTTCAAGATGCGTACAAACAAATAACCAATAACGTCAAAAAGCACAACTCGGACGCGAAAATAGTTGGCATGCTAGTTCAGGAAATGGCTCCTCAATCAACTGAAGTCATTGTAGGCGCAACCAAAGATCCGCAATTTGGCCCTACGTTGATGTTTGGATTGGGCGGAGTTTTTGTGGAGATTTTGAAGGATGTGACTTTTCGGATAGCGCCTGTGACAGAAGACGAAGCTCGAGAAATGATTACTGCGGTTAAGGCTTATCCCCTGCTGAAAGGGTACAGGAATATGCCCCGAGCAGATATAGATGCCATAGTAGAAATTTTATTGAACACTTCAAGGCTTGTTATGGAGCATCAAGAGATTAAGGAGCTTGACTTAAACCCTATAATGGCTTACGAAAAGGGAGCCAAAACAGTAGATGCAAGAATCATCCTTGAGTAAGGGCGCGGGCTTTTGTGTATGACGTTCTATTGTAGAGTTTTTCAACCAATACGGATACCCCCCTCCCTATTTTGAGCACATACTCAATTTAGGCTGTTTTCAGAACATAAAATGACTACCCCGCTATTTTTTTCGATGCGCGCGCATCGTGCTCAGTATTCACGAAAAATGGGGGATTTTCGGGAGATGTCGCCACTTAGCACGCGAGATCTGCCAAGCACTTTGCCTGGATATGGCCCATGCCTTTGGTTGGTTGGATTAAATTTTAACCCAACCAACCAACCACGCTTAAGGATAAGGTTTATTCGAATACAGACGCAGTGGAGATGTCTCCCGCAAACACCCTTTTTCTCAATATCGTCAAGCAACTATTCCACACGCTTATCTCCTTATTTTGTGTTCGTCTTCTTCAGCTATACAGTCACGGAGAAGATCGTGAACCGCTTTGGATTTTTTCATAACCTCACATTCACGGTTCTTCAGAATCATCTTCTTGTTTCTTATTTTGTTCAATTTGGAGCGTGAGCGAAAACTTGTCCAGATTCCCCAAATAGTGAGAGTTGCGAAAAAAGTGAAATTGAACGCATCGAAGAGAAGGGCGTACTCTAGTTGCAGAGAGGAGAAAGTGTAGGCGATGACGGTGCTTGCTGCTGGAGCTATCACAGTAAGTGCTAAACCTGTTCTGAATTCAGCGAGTGCTGTTCTTTCTTCCGCTAGATAGTTTCTCTCTAGAGCTAGTAGAGTACGTATTTTGGCTAGAATCTCTTGTTCAGTCGGCTTAGTCATATTCTAGCCTCTGGCGTATGCATGCACGCAATCCTATCTTATGATTTCACCGTATTCCTCATAAGGCATTATTGAGAGATATTTCATCAAACGCATGAATCCTTCGAGAATATCTGGTTCCTTGTGAAAGTCTTCAT
>Ga0209636_10000614_pt1 | contig 35433 bp, 23 predicted proteins | sample DeeMarSWOR152_54_FD_187464 | JGI IMG/M metagenome (GOLD analysis project Ga0209636, IMG submission 187464) | Marine sediment microbial communities from White Oak River estuary, North Carolina - WOR-1-52-54 (SPAdes) (version 2) | ecosystem: Environmental > Aquatic > Marine > Intertidal zone >... | reverse complement strand
CCACCTGTCGTGTAACTCCAGATATGGACACCAGTGTGCTGGTCTAGGGCATACACGTTACCGTCGTCAGAGCCCACAAAAACCATACCATCAGCAACCGCAGGAGAAGAAGACACGGACCCACCTGTTATGTAACTCCAAATATGGACACCATCTGCAGCATCCAAACAGTAAACCTTGCCATCCCATGATCCTACATAGACTTTACCATCAACAACAACGGGAGAAGACTCTATTTCACCACCTGTCGTGTAGTTCCATATGTGTGAACCAGTTAAAGCGTCAAAACAGTAAACCTTGCTATCACCTGATCCTATGTAGACTTTACCATAAGCAACAGCAGGAGAAGATTGCACAGCACCTCCGGTTGTGTGGTTCCATATACGCGCTCCAGTGTATTGGTCTAGGGCATATACGTTACCGTTGTCAGAGCCCATGAAAACTAAGCCGTAAGCAACAGCAGGCGAAGAAAGTGAATAGCTGTCTGTTGTGTAGGTCCATAGTATTTTGTTTGTGTTCGGTGCAGGGCTTTCGGTGTATCCCGTGTGCCTATAGTTGTGACGGAACATGGACCACATATACTGAGTGGAGCGTGCATATGGTGTCCATGGTCCCATGAGTGGATAATTATCCTGGTTATTCTCATCAATAACGTAAGGGGCATCGCCTATTCCATCACTACCAGTCTCATTCTGATATGAGCCACCGTGGAAGTCTACGCCGGTGTAGTCGCTCCAGTAGTTTCCGCCGGAAGGATAACTGTCATCCCAAAAGTTGGTATCATCAGGCGTGAGGATATCCACCTGCTGGGTGTTGCCCATGAAGCTATTGTGGAAGAAATTGTTGTTGGAAGACTTGTAGAGTCTGATGCCACATAAGTAGTTGTTTTTTATGCGAGTTTCAGATAAGGTGTTCCATGTAGACTGGTAGAACCTGACACCCCAGATGTTAGTTTCTATGTTGTTTCCTTGGATTGTAATGTTAGAAGACTTATAGAATTTAACGCCGCAAACGTTGAAGTTTATGCTATTTCGGGATATAGTATTGTCTGAAGACTTTTGGAATCTAATGCCAAAACTGTTAAATTTAATGCTGTTTCCTTGGATGATGATATTTGAAGACGAATTGATGTAGATGCCAAAGAAGAATGCTCTGATTTCCATATTCTTGATTGTTATACTGCTTCTATCCGACAACTCTATTCCTTTTCCATTTCCTGGACCTTGAAGGGTGTAGCCTGCTCCATCAATCACAATGTTATCTCTCAACACAACAATGGAACCCTTAACGAGACCACTAAAAGTGTAAGTAATATTATCAATACTCGAAATAGGTGCTGTATCAGGCTCAACACTTCCATCAGCCCTGATATAAATAGTTCTAAATGCCATAACTGGTTGAACGTTAAAGGCGAATGTTAACATACTTAATATTAAAGTTAGCATTAATACTGTGACTTTCTTCTTTTCCATCTTCTCTCTTCTCGTTCAGCACTCTGTAAGACGGCAATAAGAATATTAAATTTTCAGTAAGATTCTTCTATTAAATAAAACATATCATCATCTCTCTACATCTAGACAAAGATAATTACATGAGGAAATATAGAAACCATAAATAGCAGCACTGCGTACGCAAGTTTTGACTCCTCGTCTTTTATCGGTCTATCTTTTACGTCTCCAATGCCTTTTTGTGATTTTAAATCATGCCCTATTTTTTTGGTAGGCATAGGGAAGTCAATAGCGCTGGTTTTTTTGTTTCCTTGCTTACTTTTCTAAGATAACCTCAATGTATGTAAATGGTGCTTCGCGAAGCACAAAAGCAATATTGAAAATTGAATTCCGTGAGCTAGTTATTCTGAATTCTTATATCTTAGATTCTCCAGATTAACATAGCATCATGGCACATAGTGATTAGGTTGAAAGCAAGCAAGAAACTTTTCTTCTTATTTTTAGTTTCGCTTTTTCTTTTGTCATGTGTAACTCGTGCACAGGTCAATGCGCCAGACGTTATTTGGGTTAAAGGAAACTACTCGACATCTCAGAAAACTACTGACACCACGAGTTTAGGGAACATTGAAGTTGATCAGACAACCACTAGATCTTCCCAAGAGAACTTTACTGGCACCATCCAAGCAGCCTATCAAATGGTGCAATTTTCTTCTTTTTCTAATTCTCCTTCGGTTACTCGACACATGATGTGTAAAGATCATGACCTTTATTACAATCCGATCGAACCCACAACAATATTCAGACCAAGCGATACCAAAGCGGAATGTTTGACAACCGTTTCTGTCAATGACAAAATCGAGTTTAAATGGTATTATAGAAGCGATTCTTCTAAGACCTGGGTTTCTTGCTTCAATTGGAGTGCACCATACATAATCTCGGGCGTGCAATATTACTACGTGGGCTGGCTTAACATAGCTGGATACTGGCCTAGTATATATTATCCAAGGTCCTATAAAGTTGACGTTTACATGGATGGCTATCTCTCTTTTTCAGAGTTCTTTGAGGTAACTAACGGTGGGTTGAATAGCCCTCGCATATGCCAAGATGTTGACACACAAGATGGACAGTCAGTTAATATGAAGTCACGGTTTACAATAGGTGTGGACACGAGAGTATTCCATTATTTGAGGTTTGATAAACTCGCTTATTTCAACGAGGAGATAGGATGTTGTCACAACTTCACAACTGTTTGGATTCAACCCGATGGCAGTACGTACAAAACGTACTCCGACAGTTTCGCTGACTACAAGGACACCAATGCTACTTGGAACTATTGGAATTATAATTATACTTCACACGATTACATCTCTATTAATTCAAGCATCCCAGTTGGAAACTGGAAGGTGGAAGTCTACCTCGACTACTACTATTTCAACAGTACATGGATGCGTTATGGACCCGTTGCAACTACCCCGTTTATTGTTGGAAGCGAACCTGTCGCAGATTGGACGGTTATGGTCTATCTTGACGCAGACAGCAATCTAGAAGAGGCTGGTATTGAAATTTTCTTGAAAATGGCCAGTGTGAGTTCCTCATCTCAGGTAAACATTGTTGTACAAATGGATAGAATACCTGGCTATGATAGTAGATATGGCAATTGGACGGATTGTGAACGCTTCGTCGTCACTGAAAATATGACTCCCATACTTGGAAATGCAACTCTACATTTAGGCGAGGTGAACATGGGGCGCCCTGACACGTTAAAGGAGTTTATTAACTGGACAATAAACAATTATCCAGCGAATTATTACTTTTTGGCGCTCTGGGGTCATGGAACTGGCTGCATGGGTGTTTGTTTCGACTTTACAGATGCGAATGATGCTTTATCCCTTCCAGAATTCAGCCAAGCTCTAAGTGGGCTCCCGGCAATAATGGATGTAATGCTTCTTGACGCCTGTGGCATGAGCATGACAGAGGTAGCCTACCAGATTCAAGATTATGCGAACATTTTGGTTGGACCAGAAGGATTGGGTTATTCACCAGCGCCTTATGACGGTTACCTTTTGAGCTTAACCAGCAAGCCATCGATGCTGCCAAGGGAGTTTGCTAGTGCAGTAGTCACTGCATACATAGAATGGTGTAAACTTCAACTCACTAAGGATATTCCAAATGCAATGATGTCTGCAGTCGATTTAACTGGGATTACGAGTTTGATGGCAGCAATTGACGACTTTGCTTTAAAGTTGATGGAAAATGAAAGTTTTTATGATTATTTGATATACTTGGCAAGAAACCAAACTGAGGGATATGAAGGCCCATATACATCTCAGTCTGGCTATCTCATTGATCTTTATCATTTTGCTCAGTTAATCAATCAACAACACACTCTTGATGAAGAGCTTAAGAATAGTGCTGATCAAATGATGGCTGCCCTTGAAAGAATAATAATTATAAAAGATCACAAGGCCCGTCCAAATTCTCATGGTTTGTCCATATATTTCCCAGACGAAGGGGACAAATATTTCAATCCCTTAAATAATTTTGAGAGGCTATATGAAGAGACAAGTTTTGCAGAAGTTACCTCATGGGACGAATTTGTGAAATACTACTTGGATATCCAGACAAACGGATATATCTTAACGATCAAGACCCCTTACAGTTACGTCTTGGTGGAGGTTGACAACAAGTCCTATACAACAGATGCCAACAAGATATTGAAGTTGTTTATCTTGCCTGGTTCCTACAGTGTCAATGTCTCAACCACTATATTGACCGAACCAAACAGTTCTCGTGGAATCTTTATGCAATGGAAAGAAGACAGTGTCACAGCAAATCCAAGATCTCTTGATATAAGCGAAGATTTAACACGGGAAGCTGAATATAAGACTCAGTATTACTTGACCATAAACACTTACCCAAGCGGTCTGACCACTCTACTGGAATCGTGGCATTACAAAGACGATGAAATTGTATGCACCGCTAAGGAAATAAGCGGATACGTATTTGACCACTGGATTGTTGACGGAGAAAGCCGAGTTGTGGGCGTTAACCCGATAACGGTCACAATGAATAAGCGCCACGAAACCACCGCATACTATGTGTCAGCGCCTCCCTGGTGGGAGACTTTGTTGCGTCCTGATATACTACAAGTTGTCCTAGGACTTGTGGGTATAGTTATCACTGTTGCTTTAGTTGTCCCCGCATGGTTTAGAACTCGTAGAAAAAGGGGTATTATCAAAACCTTCTTGAATGAAGTCGATGAAGTCTATTCAAGGTTCAAGACGAATCCTCAAAAGTGCGAAGAAGAACTTTACAGGCTGAGGAACACGATTTTAGAAGGATTAACCGACGGCAAAATCACCGAAGAGAGCTATAACATCTTAGACAAACGAATAGACAAATATATGGAAGAGATTCAGAGCATCATGGAAGCACCCGCTGAACCTACGGCAATTGAAGTTTCAGAGGTTCTTCCAGACCGTATTACCACGGGATATGCAGATCTTGACAACCTGCTGTTCGGTGGAATACCCAAAAACTATGCAGTCATATTAACCTCACCTTCATGCGACGAAAGAGATTTGCTGATTAAGAGATTTCTTGAGACAGGGGTAAAAAAAGGTGAGACCACATTCTATATTACCATTGACCCAGGTGAAGTAAGTAAGCTCGCAGAAGAATTTCAATCAAACTTCTACTTTCTCATCTGTAACCCCCAAGCAGACAAGATCATCAAAAGCTTACCCAACGTCTTCAAGCTGAAAAGTTTGGAGAACTTAACTGATATTAGCATTGCTTTAACCAAAGCTTTTCGCAAATTAGACACATCGATAAATGGCCCAAAAAGGGCTTGCATCCAAATCATCTCAGACATCTTGCTGCAGCATCATGCCGTTCAAACCAGAAAATTCCTAACCGAACTTACCACAGAATTGAAATCAAGAGGTTTTACCACTTTAGCAGTGGTGAACCCCAAGATGCACCCTTCAGAAGAAGCCCATGCAATTCTAGATCTTTTCGAAGGGGAAATCAACATCTATGAGAAAGAAACCAAAAAAGGTTTAGAAAAATTCCTGAAGATCAAGAAAATGTACAAACAAAGATATTCAGAGAACGAAATACTTCTGAAAAAAGAAAAACTGGAAACATGAGAGAAGAAGTCTAAACAAAAACGAACAGTTCGATTTGAAAAAAAATAATAACGAAAAGATATGTTAAGAACGGGCCCGGAAAAATATACGTGTGATTAAATGATTTATTCCTTCATGTTTAGTCAAGAAGAGGAAATGGTATTAACTTAAATTATCATGGAAAACAACGTTCCAATCATGTAGGTTATTGCTGCGGCAGAGGTTCCTATAACCGTCATCTCAAGGCCGCTCCGAATCCAGTTTTTCCTCGAAAAAATGGTTTTCATGGCCCCCACCCCGAAGAGGGTGGCTACAGTGGCGATTATGGAGGCTATTAGGGCGTCCATGCAGCCTAGAGCCTGAAAGGTGAAAGGCAATATCGGCACCAGAGCCGCGAGGCCGAAGGATACTCCACACAAAATACCGGCTTTGATTGGGTTCCCAATCTCTTTAGGGGCGAGGCCCAATTCTTCGAGGGTGTTTGCTTGTGTAGGCAGTTCTTTTTCTCTGGCGATTCTGTCTACGATGGCCTCAGCCGCTCCTCTCTTAAAGTCCTCTGCCTGATAAAACTTTATCAGCTCCTCCCTTTCCTCTTCAGGAGTCCTCCCCTTCTTGACTTTTTTCCTCCGGCTTTCCCTCTCCAATACCTCCAGTTCAGACTTGGATGATTGGTAGGCGCCTGCTGCCATGGATATGGTTCCTGCGAAGAGTTCTGCTATCCCTGATAACAGAACAATGGAGGGATCTGTGATGGCTCCCGCTACTCCGGCCACGAAGGCTAGGGTTGAGACCAGCCCGTCGTTGGCCCCAAAGATCATGTCTCTCACCCCTCCACCGCCCCGTACCTCCCAGGCCTCCATACCCAACACTTCCGTCTTAATCCTTTCCAAGTGCATCCTTTCGTCAGAGGCGACCCTACTCCAAGTTTCAGAAGTGTCTCTGTCTCTGATTTTTTCTGCTTGAATGGCCAAATCCTGGATGCCCTCTTCTTCGCCTATAACGGCCCACTCAAAGAAGCCTTTTGTGCCGAGGATGTTCATCATAAATCCCACCTTTTGATCTCTAAGATACGCCCTTGTTGCACCCTCGCGCCTGCCCCCTAACTCATCGATTCTCTCAGACCAGAATTCAGCGTGCTTCGCCTCGTCATCACTGATCTGAATTAAGAGTTGTTTTATTCTTTCATCCTTGGCTCTTTTAACGAGTGTCCGGTATCCCTTGATTTGCACGAGCTTGTGCGCGTGAACCTTCTTGGCTGCATTGAGAAAGCTTCTTCTTTCCTCATCATTCAGTTTGTTCATTATCATCCTCTTACATAACCTGTCCTATCGATATTTAAAAATACTAATGCCATAGTATTAGATGTTTAGAGAGTTAAGGGGTGCTTGGTATGGCGATGGATTATGTTCCAACAGGCATTCCTGGCGTGGACAAGATTCTTGCTGGGAATGGGATTCCGAGGGGCCATACGATTTTGGTCAGCGGCGGACCTGGAAGTGGAAAAACAACATTTGCCATTCAGTTTCTTTACGTCGGGGCAACTCAACATGATGAATCGGGCGTTTACGTTACCCTTGATGAAGAACCGAGTGATATAAGGACAAACATGTCAAAATATGGGTGGGACTTGAGAAAGCTGGAAGAAGAGAAGAAAATTGTTTTCATCAATGTTTCACCAGTTCGTGTTGCCCCTTCGGAGACGGCTGGCCTAATCCAGATCGGGATGAAGGAGTTCAGACTAATCAAATTGCTTGAGGCGATCAGACAAGGCGTCAAAGAGGTGGATGCGAAGAGGGTGGTTGTGGATCCGGTGACTAGCTTCATGCTTCAATATCCGGATGAAGTTGAGCGGATATATGCGATGAGGGACTTAATGAGGGATTTGAGAAAAACTGGCTGTACCAATTTGCTGATTTCGGAGTTAAGGGGAACTGGATGGGAGCGGGAGCATCAGTTTGAGGAGTATCTGGCTCAGGGAGTTATTCTGCTTCGCACCTTCCTTAAGGATGGCAGGTTAGTTCGGGTGTTCCAAGTGGAGAAGATGCGTGGTTTAGCCATCGACAATCAGCCGAGACCCTACGACATATCGGCTAAGGGCATAGAAGTATTTCCTAGCGCAACAGTTTATAAATAAGACTTCATGAAAGTCTTGTTGAATGAGATTGATGAAGTCTATTCAAGGTTCAAGACGGATCCTCGAAAGTGCGAAGAAGAACTTTTCAGGTTGAGGAACACGATTTTAGAAGGGTTAACCGACGGCAAAATACGCATGCTTGCAGTTACACGTTTTATGTCTTCGTGAAGATTCGCTTTCTCTGGTGGCGCTAATAAAGTTGAGGGACCATAGTCTTTATTATTGACAAAATGCCTCATTCCCTTTCAGAAAAATCCTAAGATTCAATGATGGGCAATCAATAAGGTTGTTAAAATGCGAATAGCTGGCGTAGACGATTCTGGGCGAGGATCAGTCATTGGTCCCCTCACGATAGCAGGAGTATTATTAGACGAGAAAGATTTGCAGAGACTCAGTGATTTAGGAGTAAAAGATTCTAAGCGCCTTTCACCACAAAGACGAGAGAAACTCTATGAGGAGATAAAGAAATTAGTCCTCAAATGTCATGTAATAAAGTTGTCTCCAGCAGAAATCGATAAAGTGGTAAGAAGTGGAAGAAAACTTCACAAATTGAACCGTTTAGAAGCCAAAACAATGGCTAGAGTGATTGAAACTCTTCAGCCTGACATAGTGTATGTGGATGCTTCCGATGTTTTACCTGAACGATACAAAGACCATATAATGGAATACCTTCCTTTCAATGTAAAAATTATATCTGAACACAAAGCAGACGTAAAATATCCCGTTGTTTCGGCTGCCTCAATTATCGCAAAAGTGGAACGTGACAGAATAATTTCAGAGTTAACAGCGAAATACGGAAACATGGGATGTGGCTATGCCACTGATCTCAAAACTCTTGAGTTTTTAGAAAAATGGATAAAGAAATTTGGCTCTTGTCCAGACTTTGTTAGAGTGTCATGGAAAACAGTAGAAAGGATAAAAAGAGAAATAGAAACGATCCAAACAAAGATCACTACGAAATAACAATTTTATTCTTCTTTCTTGATTGTAAGCTGAGAGGTTTTGGAGTTTTGTGCCTCTGCTTTTCTTCAGAATGAAAAGGTATAAGCTTGAGGATGTCTGCTGATCAAAAGTAGTGAAAAGAATTATCATGTGGTTTTCAACTGCTATTTACGTTGGAAAACAATTGTTAAGATCATTTTCAGTATCCATTCTTGCATCAGTTAGGCGATACATCACACTCAGAAAAGGTTATTTGACATAGCATATCAGTCGGAAAAACAACAAGAATAAGCCTGAGGCTTTGTTGAAGATTGGGAAAACTGACAAGCTGATCAAAGATTATCTTGGAATTTTTTATTGCACCAAGTTCCACGTGACGGAAACGACATCTCCCAAAACTAAAACTTCACTGCAGGAAGAGGTAAAATCTCTACTCTCGCCTCCTCCACCGCGAATCCTCAAAATGGATGAACTCCCATGGATCTTTTATCTTGAAGAAGTCCTCAAGACGAATAGAGGGAACTCTTCTAGGAAATTCATCGCCATCCGTTATGAGAATTGGTTGAGCATTGGCAACCTTGCTAACACTAACAATTTCTTCTGTTCTCTGTTCAAAGTTCTTTTCTTTCTGGTTTACAACACCGCCAAGTATCATTAATTGGCCTTCAGAAAATTTGGCTACAAAATCAAAGGGTGCCTTTGTTGTCGGGGTTACCTTAAAGTTGATTTGAACAAGCTTCTTCAGCACGGTTTGCAAAAAACGATTTCTGGTTATAATGCGCCTAGCGACTGCGAAGAATCCCCTACTTTGAAAGTCTTTTCTAAATATGTTAATGGGCTTCACAAGCGGTGTGCCTAAAGCCCATTCAAGATTGTAAGCAACAGATACGGAGGCTTTTGTCATGTCTTTCTCATAACCGTATAAGGTTCTCCTAGAGATTCCCATCATCTCCGCCAACTTACCTGTGGACAACCCTAGTTTCTGTCTTGTTTCTCTAATGGCACCTCCATCAAGGCTAACATAGTAGCCTCCGGGACCAGCTTCTACCAGTGGATGCATGTTATGAGATAATATGTCCTCAAGCGTTTTTAGAGTGATAGCGTAGATGTCGTATCTTTCATAGACCGTGTCATCTTCTAATGGTTTTCCCCGCATTTTACTACTGATAAATAGTGGTGCAGCCGAAAAGAAGTTGGAAATTATTTTCAGTTCAAGGGCGTCTTTTGTGGTAATGTTTCCTACATTTGTGAACATTTTTAAAAAGGCTAGTTGTTCTTTTTTTCTCGCTGTTAGGTCGAAGCAACTTGGTCGTGATACACATCTCTTGGAGACTTGGAAGCCAGCTTTTTTCAGAATTGACTCCGTGGCGTCTAACATTTCCGCCCGCTTCATCATCTTCCCTCAGTCCATAAAACACCATTAGGGTAGTCTCATATAAACTTACAGTTTATGAAGAGTCTGTGAAAATAATCATATCTAAGAGGTATATCTTGACTTATTGTCTGCTTACATATAGAGCCACAATCATGGCATGATCTTTATCGAAAGGTTCCAAGTGCACGACCCCGTGAATTTCAAAACCCCTATTTTTTAAGGTGTTCACTTCTTGTTTGTATATTTCAGAAGGCTCCCGTGTGACGTTGATGCTTCGAGCCTTAACTGCCAACATGATCCATCCATGAGGCTTAAGGAATAGGTCAGCATTATCTGCCAGTATCTTGGTTTGCTCTGGTTGAGCTATGTCACAGTAGATTTCATCCACTTTCTCAACCAATGCTGAGTACCGCTCTGGAAAACGCGCATCAGCCAATATCGGCGACATGTTATGACGAAACATGCAAACATTGTTTATAAGTTCTCTAATAGAGCGTGACGCAAATTCTATACAGTAGACATGACCTTTTTCTCCCACTACATCCGATACATGACTTGCTGTTGTCCCAGTTGCTGCCCCCAAATACAAAACTTTGTCGTTTGGTTGTATAGGAACTGTCTCTAAACCCTTTAGAATACCGGCGGCAAGCTTGCTTCTAAATGGATCCCAAAGTCTATATTCTACACCTCTGAATCGAACGAGTCGCTCTCCATAAACGCTCTTCCCCTGAGCAAAATTTTTTGTGGCAAGTCTTTGAGAGCCATCTTCCAAGATAGCCACATAAATCTCTTTGAATTTTGGGTGAGGACTAATGTTTACGGCCACGTTTCGGTCTCCAAGATTTTCTTTTAACAATGGGTCTTTTTGGTGGCGGTGGCTCTTCATACTTCTCCTGAATTTCCTTGATTCTTTTTTCTAGATCAGCTTTCAACTTATCGCCTATGTATTTACCGCTGAAGGCGTCGATTCTGGCTGCTATGGCTAGTTTTCCGGATAGTGCTCGAGCCACCTTTCCTCTTTGCCAATGCTTTGCTTCGTGTATGATTGTGTGTTGAAAGATCATTCCGTGTTTTGGGGGGCGGGTTCCAGTTCTGAGGGATCTGAATAGAGCTTTTTCAGCGCCTAAAACTTGAATTGTGCTTGCTGGCATCTTAGCTAGATTGTCCAGTGTGCCTGCGAGTGCTATGAGTCTTGCTCCTAGAAGTGAGTCAACTAGTGCGCGGATGTTTGGTGCGACTTCATCCATTACTGAGTCGATGTATTTTTCTAGTGAACTCCTTGTTTTGGAGAGTTCTTGTGCGTTTTTGCACATGGCTGTTATTTGTTCTAGGTCTTGTTCGGTGAGTTTGGCGCCCATGGATGTTTCAGCGATTTTTGCTATTTGTTCAGTTTTAGTTTTTGGTATACCTTCGTTTTCGAGGTTTTCTATGGTGAAATTGTTTCTTTCTTTGAGGTTTATGATGAGGCGAGTGTATGTTTCGTGTTTGTCTACTAGGCGGCTTAGTTCTGGAAAGTGGAGGCTGTACCATTCGCGTGTTCGGTTTATGAAGAGGTTTAATGTTTTGTCTATGTCGTCTAAGGTTTGGATTGCTTGCGTAACCATTAGGTCTCGTTTTTCTATTGCTTCTTTTACTCGCATTTTGCTCAGTTCCATGGAAACGTTGTGAATTAATTTGCGGAGCTCAGTTGTTTTTTTTACAAATCCAGTTTCGAGAGCGAAATTGTCGAGATTTTTTCGGAGTATTTCAGCTGCTTTCGAAAGTTTTGCTACGTCTACTTCAACGCCTAGTTTTTCCCGTGTGTTCCAAGCCACTTCTGGCACTTCAAAAGTGAAACTCGTATAACCTTTATTCTTTAATTTTTCAATCAGGGTTACTATTTCATCTATGGCCTTTCCAGTTTCGATTTTCCTTAGTCTTTCCGCTATTTCTTTTGGGTCTTTCGGGAAGAGAACTTGGTCAACGAGTTCATTGGCTTCTCCAAAGCCGAAGATTCCCATCACGTTTTCTATTATTGTTGCCTTCATTTGCTTCTCTCCATCATCGAGTAGTCTCAGCATGTTTCTTGCCTAACCTTTATCTTGACTATTGAATAACCTTTACTGCAAGTGGATGCAGTTAAGAAATGATTTAACTGCGACGTGTCGCTGTTGGAGAATGACACAACTGTATAGATTCTGTTAGCTTGTCGTGGGATGAAGAAGTGTGTTAACTAAGGTGAGATGTTTTGCCAACTGAATATTATCCAAAAAACTTTGCTTAGAGATAACTGTCTCTTCATGAGAGCGCGCGCCGGATTAGGAACACAAAATGGAAATAGGTTGCTCTCTGTGTCTCTTGCTTTTCCTCTGGGTTGTCTTCATTCCAAAATACACAGTGGCTATTACAAGGACTACTGATACCATAGCAAGGACATACATCAGATTTTGGATGTTGTTCAGCTGGTTGATAGTTGCTTCTTGCTCTAATTGCAATTCAATATAGTACGCTTGTAAGATGTTGTAGTTGCCCAGCAACTCATTGTAGGTCATGTTTAGATCATTGTAATTTTGCTCTAACCTGTTGGCATATGCTATCAAGTCAACAATCAGGTTAGTAAGATTACTCAGTCGCCAATTAAAGGTCATGTTTAGACTATTGAGTCTATCAACGAGGTTATTGTAATCCATTCGTAGCTCAATATATTTTTCAATTGCTCCGTATGTAGCAGGGTCATATCGTGTCATCAATGGGTATCTGTCTTCCTCTACATCACTTATTTTGTAAGGAGTGTCGCCGATGTAATCGCTACCTATTTCATTTTGATAATAACCGCTGTACAGGTCCGTGCCATTATAATCGCTCCAGTAGTTGCCGCCAGATGGATATCCATTGTCCCATTTGTTATCTGACCAACCTACGATTTTGTTACAGGATTGTTTGTTGTCTATAAAGTTGTTGTGGTATACTACAGTTTCTCTAATATAAACTGCCTGCAATCCAATCGTGTTGTTGATGATGTTATTGCGATAGATAGTGTTTTTTCTGCAGTCTCCGATCCTAATCCCGTATTCGTTGTTTGTTATTTTGTTTTCACGGATTATGTTTTTGTCTCTAACGATCCACATTCCCTCATAATTGTAGGTTATTAGATTGTTGTCTATTACAGAGTTGGTAGAAGATATGCATACCCCGATTATGCAGTCCGAAACATTGTTGTTTGTTACCGTATTTTCTTTCCCACTCGTCCTTATACCGTAACCAAAGTTTTTTACGGTATTTTCCATGATAGAGTTGTTTTGATTTCGATAAACTAAAATGCCCGTTGAAAGCTCGTCAAACTTTCCCGTTATCTTATTGGACTTAACAATGTTCCCAGATATTCCAGGTCCCGCCGATATACCATAATCGGTACTCTCTATCTTGTTGTTAATTATCAAGTTGTTTGATGAGGATCCCAACGAAATACCGATGTACGAACTTAGTTCGCAATTAGTTACTGTATTGTTAGCGGAAGACAGGAGCTGTATTCCCAGGTCACAATGTGACACAGATATATCTTCTAGCGTTGAGTTAGTTGTTTTTGATAGAAACAGGCCTGTTCTCGATCGTACTACTGTAAAGCCACTGACTCTCACATCGCTTGCGGTTATGGATACCCCTCTCTCTTCCCCCTTCCATGTCTCATTCCCCAGTATAATTGTATTGTCCCTATCTTCCCCATAAAGCGTTATTGTCTTGTTTATTGTGATCTTCTCGTTGTAGATTCCATTTGAAACAGAGATGATGTCTCCAGGGTTCGCCGCATCTATGGCCTGTTGTATTGTTGGATAATCTTTCGGAACGATATAATCTGTTCTTCGGAATAACAAAACAAAGTCTCCCTCAAAGCCTTTATAGGATGGTGCCATTCTCGTCGTTTCTATCGTCCACACACCATTACTTCTGGAAATCTTTTGTTTGTCATCCAAGTTCCATGTCCAGTTTCCTTTTTCAAGGCCAACTACGTATACATTTGGATTGAATATAGAACAGTTAGCTTTGACATTAATGTATGCTATTGTATTTCCATACGTATAGAATGTTGGTTCGGTTCTCAGTTGGTACAAGTATGTGTAGTTGCGATCAAGCGCAGGAATTTGATGTTCGTAAGAGATTTCAAGGTTAAATTCAATGGGTGCTGTGTAAATCGTCCAACTTATCATCAAAAAATTCCCTATCGCTGTCTTGTGGGTTTTGTTTAGGTATTCCCAAGGAATAATCTTTCCATCCATCAGTATACTAATGTTCAAAGCGTCTGAAGGTAGTGGATATTCCATCTTCACTGTTCTTTTTTCATTCTTTGAAAATTCATATGTCCCATGTGTTCTAGCATATACTGTCCCGTTTGATTCCCATACGTTCACGGCAATGTATTCCTCGTACATATAGATGCCTGGAGGGATTATTGGATTTGCCTTCACTTGAATCGTCGATAAAAATGGCACAAATGCTAGAAGCATTATATGAATCAAAATCGTTAATGTTTTGTTCATCTCGTACCGTAATAATGTACACTGTTTCAATTTATATGTCTGCTGCACGTAGGCAACCACTTGTTTTGATTATGGGTTTTCCTCTTTTCCCCCTAAAAAACGTAAATAGATACATCATTCTTTATATGTTACTGGAGGCACTAAATGTCAAGTCGACTTGTTACAGAGATTGTTGGATTAAAACTTTCTAGTCCAACGATGCTTGCCGCTGGGATTCTTGGGTTGTCAGGGTCTTTCTTGAAAGAGATAGCAAATTCTGGTGTAGGTGCAGTGGTTACAAAGTCTATTGGATTAAAATCGCGCCCGGGTTATTCCAACCCTTCGGTAGTTCAGGTCGATTGTGGATTGCTTAACGCTATGGGGCTTCCTAACCCGGGTATTCACCAATTTGTTAGAGAAATAGTTGAAGCAAAAATTTTGGGGGTTCCGCTCATCGTAAGCATTTATGGCTTTTCTTCAGAAGAGTTTGCTGAGGTTGCGAATTATGCTGTAAAGGCTGGAGCAGACGCTTTGGAGTTGAACGTCTCATGTCCGCATGTCGAAAAGACGGGCTCAGAAATTGGACAAGATCCACAGTTGGTTAAAGAAGTTGTGAAGGCAGTGAAGAAAAGAGTGAGGAACCCTGTGTTTGTAAAGTTGACGCCTAACGTTGATGACATAACTGAAGTGGCTAAGGCAGCTGTTGAGGGCGGAGCAGATGCTATAACCGCAATTAACACTATTAGAGCCATGGCAATAAACGTTGAAACAGCCCATCCTATATTAGCGAATAAAATTGGTGGTTTATCTGGACCCGCAATAAAGCCAATAGCTGTTAGATGCGTGTACGAAATCTATAGAGAAGTAGATGTGCCCGTTGTTGGTTGTGGTGGGATAGCAACATGGAGAGACGCTGTGGAATTCATGTTGGCGGGTGCCTCAGCAGTTCAAGTTGGCACAGCCATCGCCTTCAAAGGATTAAAAGTTTTCAAGTCTATCAACCGTGGAATTAACCACTATCTTAAGAAGAAAGGGTTTAGGAGCGTAAAAGACATTGTCGGTTTATCCCATCGTCGTTAATCGTTTGAGAATTGTAGAAATTCTAGAAGTTGTTAAGGAAAGTCCTACTGTTAATACCTTTGTCTTCCGTGATAGACTTTGCGGAAGAGCTGTGCCCGGACAGTTCGTCATGGTTTGGATTCCCGGTGTGGATGAAGTTCCCATGAGTTTGTCTGGAATCGGTTCGGATAGTGTATGTTCTATTAGTGTGCATCGTGTTGGGGAGGCGACAGAGGCTCTTTATAGGTTGATGAAAGGTGATTGTTTTGGGGTTCGTGGACCTTTTGGCAGGGGTTTTTCATTTGAGAAGCAGAAGGTGATAGTTGTTGGTGGTGGAACTGGATTGGCGCCGTTGGCTGCTTTGACCGACAAGCTGGTGGAGGTTGACGCAGATGTCACTGTTCTGTTCGGAGCCAAAACCAGAGATGAACTCCTGTTCTACAACAGGATAGGTAAAACCCCTTCAAGGGAAGCCAGGGTCGTCGCAGCGACTGAAGATGGAAGTTTCGGTTTCGAAGGGACTGTGACTGACGTGGCTGAAGAGACGCTGGAGAAGGAGAAGTTCAATATGATCTATGCATGCGGACCTGAACAGATGATGTACAAGATGTTCCTGCTGGCTGAAAAACATCACACACCTATCGAGGTCAGTCTGGAGAGACTCATGCGATGCGCCATCGGACTATGCGGAACCTGCGTAATAGGTAAATACAGAGTGTGCAAAGACGGCCCCATCTTCACTGGCGACCAATTGAAAGAAGTGAAAGACCAGTTCGGACGATTCAAAAGAGACTTCAACGGCAACAAAATAACCATCTAGAATGCTCTCTTCTCAATAATCATCCAAAGAAACACATCGACCACCCCTCTCTAGAGAGACCTAGACAGACACACACAAAAACCCAACTAACTACATATGCAAAGTACCACAGAATTAATTAAACCCACCTATAATATGTGGTTCCATGGTAAGATTATCCATAAGCCAAAGAGAATACGAAAAGAGAATCGAGAAAGTTAGAAAGGTTCTGGTAAGGAAAAAACTTGGTGCCCTCTACTTAACCAGTGGAACCAGCTTCTTCTATCTAACGGGATACTCATACATCACTACAGAGAGACCAGCCGCCCTGATAATCCCAGTGGAAGGCGAGATAACCTTCATGGGTCCACTGCTTGAGATCGACCACATCCCACTAAAAACCAAATTAATCAAAAAGATCAAGACATATCCCGACTATCCAGGAGAAAAACATCCGATAGATCATTTCGCTACGTTTCTTAAAGAACTTGGATTGGACCGTAAAAAGATTGGTATAGACAACCCAGCGGGAGCTTCTGGAATATGGGGCTACAGAGGACCGCCTATAAAGAAGAAACTGCCTAAGACCAAGTTTGTTGACGCAAAAGACATAGTGCCTAATATGCGGTTGATCAAGTCGAGTGAAGAGATTGAACTTATGAAAGAGAGTGCGAAGTGGGCGAATCTTGCTCACGCTCTGCTTCAAGAGTACATTGAACCTGGCTTGTGGGATGTTGATGTTGCTTTGTCTGCCTCTTATGAGGCTTCTATGATTATGAAGAAGGCTTTGGGGCCTGATTATGAGCCGTTGAGGGAGTTCAGACCTGCTGGTGCTGGTTTTAGGGGGCAGGTTGGTTCGATGTCGGCGATTCCTCACTCTATGTCCATTAAGAGGATGATTGAGGAAGGTGATGTGGTGGTGACTGGTGCTGGGGCGGATGTGGGGGGATACAGTTGTGAACTTGAGCGGACCATGATTGTGGGGAAGCCCACGGTGAAGCAGAAGAAGTATTTTGAGGTGATGGTTGAGGCTCAGAAAGCTGCCTTAGAGACGTTTGGTCCTGACAAGAAATGTTCTGAGGTGGATAAGGCTGCGATGCGGGTTATTCGGAAGGCAGGTTATGGAGAGTTGTTGAGGCATCACACTGGTCATGGATTAGGGTTGGATGGACATGAGCCTCCGTGGCTTGATGTAGGCGACAACACGGTGATGAAGCCGGGCATGGTTTTCAGTTGTGAACCGGGTATATATGAGCCTGGATTTGCGGGTTTTCGCCACTCTGACACGGTGGTGATAACTGAGGGTGGGGCGGAAGTCATCACGTATTATCCGAGAGATATAGATTCGTTGACGATTTTGTAAGGGGGTAATGGTGGAACTTGGACGTTTCGTATGTTAGTGTTGAGGATTTTGAGAAGCTTGATATCAGAGTTGGAACAGTGGTTAAAGTTGAGCGTATTCCGAGAACTGAGAAGCTTTACAGGATGGTAGTTGATTTGGGTTCATTGGGAACTAGGCAGACGGTTGCGAGTTTGGTTGGGTATTATACTCCTGATCAACTCTTACAAAGAAAAGTTGTTTTTCTGGCTAATCTCAAACCAGTAAAGTTTGGTGGGGAAGTCTCGGAGGGTATGATTCTTACGGCGGATCAAGAAGACACGGTTTCGTTGCTCACTGTCGATGAAGAGGTTCCTGATGGAGTTAGGGTTGTTTAGTCGAATTTTGTGTCTACGAGTGATCTTTGGAAACTTCTAATGGTGTCGCAGTCAACCTTCAAACGGCGTAGTTCTTCTGCGTCTTTCTTTAGTTTGGCGATTTTGCGTCGGATTTCTTCGAGTTTGGCGCTCATCAGGTTCACTGATGAGGACTGGAAGCGGTTGTGTCAAAAACTGTTATGAAGAGGGAATATGGATTCTGGATTCAGTTTTGTGTGCGTATGTGAGACCTAGTCTATAGAGGGGGGAGAAAATTCTTGTGTTTTTCATCAACCGCCGAATTGAGCAGTAGCTCTAGCTGTTGATTTTGAGATAGACATTGTTTTGGGCCTTGTCAGGTTTCACCGATTTGATAGCAGTTGATGAAAATAGGTTTAAGTCCATCAACGGTTGTTGGTCATTATTACGTAGTGCATCTTGATTTAGAAGTTTATGGCGAAGGTTGGTGTAGTGGTGGAAGATTAAAACAGAGAGAGGAAGGAAGGAGGAATAATTTTTTATTTTCTATCAACTCAATGAAGACTATGAGAATCAAAAAACGTTTTTCAATTGAAGAAGCAAAGAAAATTGGTGAAGCGCTTAATGTTGATTGGAGTAAGTTTGATGCTGAACAGTTTAGAATGGGAATGGATGTAGAGTTGGAACACGGGCTTCAAGACCCTAATACTAATGTCACGAATGATGATTCACTTATGACTGGCAAGATAGCTTTGGCGCATTTGAATGAGTTCCCAGATTACTATACGAGACTTAAGAAGATGGAAGCAGAAGCAGAGGAATTTCACAAGAGTAAGAAACATTAGAATAAGCGCGTGCAAGTGCAGAAGAAAAATAGAAGATATAAAAAAAGAAAGGAAGGGTTTTGAATGAAGAATTTAGATGTTAGCTTGTGAGCTTAATATCTGCTTCTTCTTGGGGGTCTTCTTTTTGCCCAACATTCTTTGCAGTAGACAGGTCTGCTTTGGTCAGGTTTGAATGGTACTTCGCATTCTTGGCCGCAATCAGCGCAGACTGCCTTGTGCATTTCTCTTGGCTCTCTGTCGTACAATTTGCTGTTTCAACTCCTTTACGTGTTTCTATGCGCAAAAGTAGTTCTTGCACACTGGAGGCAATGGAATGGTGTAGTTTCTTATAAACTTACCTTAACGATAGTATAGATTCGTGAAATGCATAATGAGTGAAGATGTGTTTAGTGTTTTGTGTGTGCGTGTGTGTAAGAACCTCTCTAGAGAAGTGGAGAGACAGAGACGGGTATAGCTAGGTCTAGGGGGGTCTTGGAACTGATTTCCTTTTGGTTTTGTCTAGTTTTATAGTTACGATGTTTCTGGGAGGAGCTAACCAAACCCTTAATCTTTTATCTTTCCATATACGCATAGTTGTATTGTAGAGGTGAGGAGGTAAATGAATACAAAAGCAGTTTTGGAAATGATTTTGTCCTTCTTGCTGATAATGGGTATGCTGACGTTGGCTTTTAACACACAATTGGTAAGGGCCAGTGTGACCATTTACATCAGGGCTGATGGAAGTGTTGAACCTGTAACAGCACCGATTCAAAAGGACGGAGATAACTACACTTTCACTGATAACATTGATTTCCCGATCGTGGTTGAGCGGAGCAACATTGTGGTTGATGGTGCAGGTTACGCACTCCAAGGAACAAGAAGCAGTTATGGAATACTTCTGTCGGGCAGAAGTCATGTAACCGTAAAGAACATTTATATTAAAGCATTCGGCACTGGCATCAGACTCGACAATTCCTCAGACTGCAATATCTACGGGAACAATATTACAGATATGTGTCATCGCGATTATCCTGGTTATTCTTATTATGGCAATGGCATTTTTGTTTGGTCGAGTTCCGACAACGTCGTTTCTGGAAACAATCTTATGAATAATTACCATAGCGGTATCAGACTAGTGGAATCTCAAGGCAATATTATATCTGAAAATGATATAACAAATAACCACAGAGGCATCTATCTCAAACATTCTTCTGGCAACATATTTCTTAGCAACAATGTAACAAATAATGAGCATGGTATCGAACTAGACGCGTCTCCAAACAACACCCTATCTTGGAATAACATAACAGACAACGATGAAGGCATCTATCTTAGGGGGTCTTCAAACAATACACTTCGAGGTAACAGCATGACTGATAATCTGAACAACATCTGGATTTCAGGCGATTGTCTTTCCCATTTCATGAATGATGTAGATACTTCGAATACAGTCAACAGCAAATCAGTTTACTACTGGACCAACAAGCGAAATATGATTGTTGCATCTATTGATCCAGGGTATTTAGTTCTCGTGAACTGCACTTACATGACCATCCAAAACCTAAATCTCAGCAGCAAATGGCACGGCATGTTGCTCGCTTTCACAGGAAACTCGATAATAACTCGTAACAGAATCACAGAATCACGGTATGGCATCTGGCTGCAAGAATCTCACAACAACACAATTTCAGGCAATAACATAACAAACAATCGGGATGGCATCTACGTCAGATCTTCCAACAATAACATGATCTCTGAAAACCAGATAACATATAATGGTGTTAATACTGGTGGCATTGATCTTAACGCACGATCCAAAAAAAACAACATATATAGAAACAATATAACGGGCAATAAACAGTATGGCATCTTACTCAGGGAAGCTTCCGAGAGCAACGTTATTTCGTGGAACAATATAACAAAAAGCCCCAATGGCATCTATCTTAAAGAGTCTTCTAATAACAATACAATACTTGGAAACAACATAGAAAACAATGGATGGGGTGTTGTCGTCGACTGGAGTAATAATGATAATGTTTTCTATCACAATAACTTCATTGATAACGGTGCTTTTTGTGACGGACGAAATTTCTGGGATGATGGCTATCCTTCGGGTGGAAACTATTGGAGCAACTATAAGGGGGTTGATAAGAAAGGAGTAGGATACCCACCCAGAATTATCAGTGGAAGCTGTCAGGATACCTATCCACTCATGGGGCCTTTCCACTCATTCAAAACAGGAATTTCAACCTACAGCATAGACATAATCAGTAACTCCACAATTTCAAGTTTTCACTTCAATCTCCAAGAAGGCCTGTTTGTTCGTTTTAACATCACTGGACAAGATGATACAGTTGGCTTCTGCAGGGTCACTATACCCAATCAACTTCTATGGTGTGACAATCCGGAACAATGGCAAATCCTAGTAAACAACACACTGATAGAAGATAGGGAAGTTATCGAGGACAACGGCTACACATACATCTACTTCACGTACAGCCAAAGCACTCAAGACATTAAGATCATAGGAGAACATGGAATACCAGAATTTCCCACATGGACACCAATGCTAGTCATACTCATCGTACTTACGTTTTTTGCAGTCATCTATAAACGAAGACTACTCAAAACACCGAATCACACAACCATCAAGTCCCGATAAATATTCAATCTCGTCTAAATTCCCTTTAATGCTCCTCTCCCTTTAGCTATGCAAATGTGCAAAACAGAACCCCTTTCGGTAGTTGAATACCCTTCTGAAGCTCATTGTTAGTAATTAATTTTCAAAGGGCACATCAGCTTGACTTCCTTGCTAGTCTTTTGGGAAAAAAGAGTGCTCGCATGTCCAAAGGCTATGTTCGCTATCTCTGTAAGAACATCTCTTTTCATCTCAGATAATCTTTCAGCCACTTAGTTCCTCCCAACTAGGATGTCGCGCGCGCATTTTATTCTTCAAAAGAGTTATATGTGCCCGCTATATCTTGTCTTTGCTGGTGTATTCATATGAGTGGTGACCACCAAATTCAAAGCTAACCCAACCCTTCTAACCACATTAGATTATAGCCACTCTAAAACCCAAAAACCATATAACCATTCTAAAACCCTCAAAACAAGAAGGCTAACTACTCTGGAGGATGAACCATGTTCAAACCAGTAACCACCACAGTCGATTTCCCAAAACTAGAACACAAGATCCTACAGTTCTGGCAGAAAACAAACGCCTTCCAAAAACGCATAACCTTAAACAAAGGCAAAAAACGCTGGTCCTTCATAGACGGACCCATCACCGCCAACAACCCCATGGGAGTCCACCACGCCTGGGGACGCACCTACAAGGACCTATTCCAACGCTACCACGCCATGAAAGGCTACCACCAACGCTACCAAAACGGCTTCGACTGCCAAGGCTTATGGATCGAAGTAGAAGTAGAAAGAGAACTCAACTTCAAAACAAAACGAGACATAGAAAACTACGGCATCGCCAAATTCGTCAAAAAATGCAAACAAAGAGCCCTCAACTACGCAGCCAAACAAGTCGAACAATCCATACGCCTAGGCTACTGGATGAACTGGGACAACCCCCAACTATTACGCAAATTAGCCAACCAACTAGAAACCAAACCCAATGAACCCATAACAATACAAGGACCCAACGGTCCAGTCACAAACACACCGGAAATCCTCATCAGCCAACTAGGCACCCCCCAACTAGGCGGCAGCTACTTCACCTTCTCCGACGAAAACAACTACACCATCTGGACCGTCCTCAAAAAATGTCACCAACAAGGCTGGATATACAAAGGCACAGACGTTATGCCCTGGTGCCCCCGATGCTCCACAGCCCTCTCTCAACACGAAATCGTCACAGAAGGCTACCGAGAACTCACCCATCCGGGCATAACCCTCAAATTCCCCCTCAAAAACAAACCAAACGAAGCCCTCCTAGTCTGGACAACAACCCCCTGGACCCTCACATCAAACGTCGCAGCAGCAGTCCACCCAAACATGACCTACGTCAAAATCCAACACAACAATCAAATCTTGTACATATCTAAAGCAGCCCTACAGCGCACCCTCCCCAAAAAAGACTACACAATAGTAGAAGAACTCCTAGGCAAAGACATGCTCAACTGGACCTATAACGGACCATTTGACGAACTCCCAGCCGAACAAAAACAAGGCGCAGTCAAAGCCCACCGCATCATCCCCTGGGAAGAAGTAAGCGAAATTGAAGGCACAGGCATCGTCCACATCGCCCCAGGCTGCGGAAAAGAAGACCTGGAACTCAGCAAACAATATGACCTACCTGCAGTAGCACCATTAAACGAGTTCGGAGTCTTCATCGACGGATTCGACTGGCTCACAGGAACTCATGTCTACGAAACAGCCCAACCAGTCATAAACAACCTCAAAGAAAAAGGCTTACTCTTCAAAGTAGAAGACTACAGACACCGCTACCCCGTCTGCTGGCGCTGCAACAGCGAACTAATCTTCCGCCTCGTCGACGAATGGTTCATTCACATGGGCAAAAAACTCAACAAATCCTATGAACAAATCACTGAACAAGAAAAACAACACAACCTCCGTTACCAGATCATGGAAGTCACCAACCAAGTCCAATGGATACCAGACTACGGCCTACAACAAGAACTGGACTGGCTACGCAACATGGAAGACTGGATGATCTCCAAAAAACGATACTGGGGCCTAGCCCTGCCAATATGGGAGTGCCAAAAATGCGGAAACTTCGACATCATAGGCAGCAAAGAAGAACTAAAGAAGCGAGCCGTCGAAGGCTGGGAAGACTTCGTAAACCACACGCCTCACCGACCATGGATAGACAAAGTCAAAATCAAATGCTCAAAATGCGGAGCAATCATCTCCCGCATTCCAGATGTAGGCAACCCATGGCTAGACGCAGGCATTGTCGCCTATTCAACACTTAACTATCGCCACGACAGAGAATACTGGAAAAAATGGTTCCCAGCCAAACTCATCTGCGAATCCCTCCCAGGACAATTCCGAAACTGGTTCTACTCCATGCTAGCCATGAGCACCATCCTAGAACGCCGCCCACCCTTCCTAACCTGCTTCGGCCACGGCACAGTCTTCGATGAAAAAGGACAAGAAATGCACAAATCCTCAGGCAACGTGATCGAGTTCGACGACGCAGTCGAAACCATAGGCGCAGACGTCATGCGATGGATCTACTGCAGAAGCAGACCAGAAAACAACATCCTCTTCGGATACACCCTAGCAGAAGAAGTCAAACGACGATTCCTAATCCCACTCTGGAACGTCTACAGCTTCTTCATAACATACGCCAACCTAGACAAGTGGACACCAAAAAATGCAACAACCAAATACTCACTTCTGGATCGCTGGATACTGTCAAAACTCCAGACACTCATTCAAGACATCACTAGCCACCTAGAAAAATACGATGCCTATAACGCCACCGCAAGCCTAGAACAATTCACAGACGAATTATCTAAATGGTACGTCCGTCGTTCACGCCGAAGATTCTGGAAGAGCGAAGCAGACATAGACAAGAAAGCTGGCTACACGACATTATACAGTTGTTTGACAACCGTTGTCAAACTCCTGGCGCCATTCCTTCCCTTTCTCACAGAAGAGATGTATCAGAACCTCGTCCGCAGTGTAGAACCTAAAGCTCCAGAGAGCATACATCACAATGTTTGGCCACTGGCTGACATATCCCTTATCGATGAGAAACTGATGGCAGACATGGACCTAGCTGTCAAAATCTGCGGTCTAGGCCGCTCAGCACGTAACAAGGCTGGAATAAAGTTACGGCAGCCGTTGAAAGAGGCAAGAGTTGTGGCAGAAAAGACTATGCTGAAAAGACTGCAGAAGCACAGTGACTTAATCAAGGAAGAACTCAATGTAAAAGAGTTAGCTTTGACCACCAAAAGAAAGGAATTGATAAACTATGAGATAGTACTGCTACCACATTTACTCGGCAAAAAGTATGGAAAGATGCTTCCCAAATTATATGCAACTGTAGCTGCAATGGACGCTGATGCTCTTGTTCAATCACTCCAGAAAGATCAAAAGATCCAAATTGACGTAGATGATCAGGTCATTACGTTACTACCAGAAGAAGTCGAAGTACGCACTCGACCAAAGGAAGGCTATGTCTTAGTAGAAGAACAAGACACAACTGTTGGAGTGGATACGGTTGTTACTGAAGAACTGAAAAGAGAGGGATTGGCCCGTGACATTGTACGCCGCATACAGAATCAACGAAAAGATGCAGGTTTCGATATATCCGATCAAATCGAAACCTATTATGAGACCGGGCCAAAGTTCACTGATGTCTTCAATACTTATGAGGACTACATTGCCTCAGAGACCTTGTCAACATCCATAAAGAAGGCTAAACTCCCTGAAAATGCACATGTAGCAGACTACAAGATCGATGGTAAAACACTGAGGATTGGATTGATTCGTTACAGCCAAAACTTAAATCAATAAACATATCAAAATAGTGACCGAGGAAACACGCATGTTGTTTATAACACTGCTGGTGCCGAAGGGTAAAGGTGAAGAAGCCGTAGAATACCTCAAAAAACTCAAAGCTCCAAAAGACATTACAATCCATAACATATACTTCACTTTCGGACGATATGACTGCGTCATGATTTATGAGGCCCCCACCACAAAAGCGGCTATGGACTTCGCGATGAAAGTAGGCTTTAAGACCCATTATACTATGGAGACTTTGACGGCGGTGGAGACTAAGGAACTACCGAGCTAATCTACGTGTGTTAAACTTAACCTATCGGAACTCTTTCTTTTTTTTAGCAAGCTGTAAAAGAGGACAACATATGAATAAAATGCCGAGCGAAACAGATAATGGTGGAGTTGCGTAGGTGATTGCTAGCTTGCATTAGACGCGCGCAGTGACAGAATGGATCAAAATACGAGCACGCAAACTAGAAAACGAAAACCAGAAATAAACTCGAACACAACGCTCTCAGTCTATATATGTCACACTAGACCTATCAAAATCTCTCACAAGCTCAATCTCAAGGTTTTCTGGAGCTTGAGATTCAAGATCAAAATACCTAACTTTTGGAAAGTAAGCCGCAACACCCCTCTCAGCCATCACTGTAGCTGGATGACCCCTGCCAAAGGCTAACTCACAAACCTCATGAGTCAGTTTCTTTACATCACCTTCGTTAACATATCCAAGCGAATGAAGATACTCATGGAGCAGAAGATGAAAGCAATAGGCATTAAAGACTTTCTTGTCTGTAGTTCGAAGAGCCAAATCTAAAGGCCTCTTATTCATAACTATGATGTTAGAGCTCACAGGATGAAACGCACCAATAAAATATCCCTTTCTCATTCCCAAATCCGCCAAGCCAAGCATAAGACCAGCTCTCTGCCTATTCAAAAAACGCTTGACAGACTGTTTCACCAACTCAAACACATCAGACAAACTACCACAATCATCAAGCCTGTCACTGAAACTCACTGGAATTTTAGGACTCAGAATCTTAACACTCCAAGAAATACTATCAAAAACAAAACCAATTCTTAAATGTTTATGAAAACAACCAAAAGATGCTTCACTCATAGAAAGACATAGAAAAGACGGCTTATGAAGGAAACCGTCTTTTGATGAATGCGTAAACTATTATGGCACCGATGATAAAACCTATCGGGGTTCCTATCGCAAGATACATGCCTCGAGTGAACTCCTTTTCAAGTCTCACATTGATCGTAATCACCGATATAGAGGTTTCAGCTGAGTTCCCAGCCATGTCATAAGCCACAAGCTTGATTATATGTGAGCCGTCTCCAAGCTGGGTTGTGTCCCACACATAAGATGTCTGTCCCGTGATGTCTAAAATTGTGTTGTCAACGTAGAGAAGAACACTGGCTAGATGTTCGTCAGATGCACTAAACTGAACAGTGACATCTCCACTTACTTCAGCTCCAGATATCGGGTTCGTCATGCTGACGGATGGCGGTGTATTGTCCACCGTTATAATCACTGTTTCATCTATGCTATTCAATGCTGTGTCGTAAACGATCAATTTGATGACGTAGACGCCATCGGTTAACGCCGTGGTGTTCCATACAGAAAAGTGGAGCCCATTTAAATTCCACCCATCTATAATGCTTCCATTCACCTCTAGTTGCACAGTGTCAAGGTTGATATCATAGACCCAGGTCGTAACGTTAAATATGCCCCTCAAGAACCCTTGGTTTTCTGGTTCTCTAACTTCAGCGAGAGGAACCGCATTATCCACTGTAACTGTTATTTCAGCGGTGGCTAAGTTGCCAGCCTTGTCTTGAACATTAAGCATGATCGTGTATGTCCCATCTGTATATGTTGTGGTGTTCCATACATATGTATGTACTCCACCAGTGCTCCAAGTTGCCACAAGTGTCCCGCTTAAGTATAATTGGGCTTTGTCAAGATTAGCGTCTGTTGCTGTTATGTCTATGGAGACTTCGTTGTGAACAAACCCATGATTCACGGGTGCATTGATTATGGCATAAGGATTTGTGTTGTCAATAGTGATCCAAATGAATGTGGTGTGGTTGTTTCCAGCCTTGTCGAAAGCAGTTACTCCTAGACTGTAATAACCATCTGATAGTGTGGTTGTATCCAATGTTCCGATCCAATGACCACCCTCGCTGTCAAAAGTCATTGGAGATGACGCAGTTTCCACTTTAAATTCTACCCCTGCAATACCACTGGGGTCGCTAGCATACGCTTCAATTAATACATTCCCACCCACGATTGAACCATTCTTGGGCGAGACTACATTTACAGTTGGCGAAGTGTTGTCTACAGTTACATCGATTAATATGGTAGTTGCATATGGCATTTGATCTGAGATTAAGAAAATGAAAACTGGATAGGTGCCTTCTAAAGCATCTTCTGGCACATCGATTCTCACATTGAAATCTGTAGAGCCTGTAGCATTTATTTCAGGCAGGATTCTGGGGGTTATTTCGGTAGGGAAGAGCGAGTAGGGTTCTATCATCACGTTTGTTAATTTTCTCCCAGTAGTAATTGTGAAGTTTTGCGACGCCGAACAACCTGAACGTGTTGTTGATCTGATCGGCCCGCTTGGCTCAAGTTTAACTAATTCCACCTTCCCTGAGATAATCTCAGGAAACACTGTTCCATCAAAGAGCACGTTGTGAAGAAGAACTGTGTATAGACCTGTAACTGTCGTTCCTAGAGGGCTTGTAGGCAACAGAACGAATTCTTCAGTTGTTCCCGTTCTTGTCGACCATAGGAAGCAGCCATCGTATAGGTTAGGGCTCATAGCACCATCTACAATGACTCCAGTTGGGTCGATCCCAAACATATCTATATCAGTCATGCCACTACTCCAATCACAAGACACAAAAGCAGCAACCACCGTGGGATCTTGAATGTCGAAGAGCCATTGCTTCCAATCACCAGCCTCGTATCTCCATCCCCAGTCGAAATAGCCATTAACACTGTATGAGTCATACAATTCAGCCGCTGATGGTGAATTGATGTCAAATACGAGATCGTCAGTGGATAAGACTGCTGGAACTTGAAGGGAAACTGGAACTGTAAGTGTTCTGTTATGCGAACCCGCAATATCAATTTTCATTTGACCCTGATAGACGCCCTGAAGTGTATCTGCCGGCACTGTGAGATTGGCGATAAAGGTCTCAGAAGAACCTTCAGCGACAGCAACCGTGGCTGGTGTGTTAATCCATGTCCAGTTGCTTCGTTCATAATATTTAATGTAGACTCTGAATTGAACAGGATACAGTGGACCTTCACGTTGATATATGAAAAACACGGGTTCTCCATTGATCTTTGAGCGTGGAAAACCAACTCTAGCTTCGTTACTTGTGCCAACATTGTATCCGTAATTTAGGAGGTAAACCTCATCGATTCCCATTTCTCCGTCGCCATCGTCAACCCAATCTAAGACACACAAGCCCCATCTACGATCCAAGGAATAGTCGCCATTTTGATCAAAGTATACATAAGGCACTCTTAATGAAACAACTATTAGCTCTGTCTCGGCTGGTATGTCTGAAGGATTTAAGACTGTAAGGTCACCCCAATACCAGTCCCAAAGCTGCCAATCTGGCGGCAACCCACCCATATAACCTGAATACGTTTGAGTTGCACCTATCTGTTTATGTACAACTGAGGTGATGTTGACTACAACTGACTGCGTCGCCGAATTTTCTAGTGTGAACTGGGCTACTGCCGAACCGCCAGGTTGGACTGCCCCAGCAAACCAGCTTACATCGTTGATGGGCCCAGTCGGTGGCTTGAACGATAAAGGTTCTCCAAGATAAATATAGGACATTGACCAAGCGTTCTCAATTCTTGGACGAATATTATCCCAACTTACTGGTGAGAACACGGATACCCCAGATAAATCAAGAGCTAACTCAACTGCAGCGAAGGCGTCTACACGACCAGCTCCTTGTACAAAAGAGTCATAACCCAAGTCTTTCGCAGAGGACTTCAGGATAACCTTAGTAGCCTCTGGTGTTGGGTTGTCGCCTTTTGTTTCATTGTAGGCTTGAATTATCAGTGCGCTTGCTCCAGCTGTGAGAGGTGCAGCCATGCTGGTACCACCGAAGAGATCGAAGGCTAGAGAGCCGTCGCCGACTCCGTACCAAACAGGTCCTGAAACCCAGCCGAAAGCCCCTACGTTAACCACGTCTGGCTTAACATTCCCTAGAGGAGTTGGACCCCTAGCACTCCATGGAATAACATCATCATATGTTCCACCAGCAAAGCCAAATTCATACCGTGTCCAGTTTAGGGAAGTGGAGGCTCCAACACCTATAGGAAGTGTTCCGTATCCAGGCTCAGTAAAGGTTCCATAGCCAGCACCACCATTTCCGCCTGCGTGAACTATCACAGTTCCGGGATATTCTGGGTTCAAATAACCCGGAACTGTTAGGGCATCCTCGAATACTGTCAGCACATCGTACCAAGGCAATCCAATCGTCGCAAACCATTCCGCCCAATCAGAAAAGCCCCAACTGTTGCTTATTATATCTGCTTTGTGGTTTCCAGTATAATTCCACGTTCCCCAAACTGTGCCATAGCCCGTAATGTCTTTCCAGCCCTCAGTGCCAGGGATTAAGTCAAAGCCCGCTGCCCAAAGTTCCGCTTCAATTACGTCGCCAATAAAGAGGGCTGTAACACCCATGACTTTCGCCCCAGGGGCCATCCCAGGTCCAACAGAAGGATGCCCAACATCTCTTCCTACAGCGCAACTTGCAAGGCTAGTTCCGTGCCCGAACCAGTCGTTAACAAAAACCACATAGTCTCCATCTTCAGCAATAGGTTTAAGTACGAGACCCCTGTCGTCAGCGTTTGGAGATATCCCCCAAACATCTAGGAAGTAGCCTAATGACCCAGCTGAGAGGTCGTATATTTCGTCGCCTGTGAAGTCTCTTGCAGCTATCGTTGCTCCAGTGTGGGTAAGAGGTAACTCATCGGCAAAGCTGAAGTCTGGTGGCCATATGCCAAAAGGCAGACGATATGTAAAGTTTAACCATGCCCAATCAAACGATAAATCCACATAAACAGTATCGTACACTCCTGCAGTAGTGGAGTCCACCACTAACACTGGAAATATATCAGCCCCAAACAAGTACTGAAACATTAAACCAAAATGATAAATGCCACTCTGAGAAACTATCCCTGTCACATCCATGTCCTCAAACCAGAGCATAGGTATACCAAAGAACTCCCATGTTATCTGAGAGAATGTGTATACATCCCCAGCGAAGTACACAAGAGGGTCCCTGTACCGTGTTGGTATAAAATCGCTCATGCCTGCCGAGTAGGCGGTCAGTGCAATTGTGGTGAAAGCCATGCATTCTCCGTCAGCGTCAAAAGCTGCAGGAAAGCCCAGAGAGTCCTTCGCCATAACATCCCAGTAACCTAAGCTAAGTGCTCCATAGTCAACTCCAGTATCCACGATGGCTATTGTAGTATCGGTTCCATTGATGTCGTAAGTTTCCCAAGCTTCTCTTGCACCAGTTATGTTTACAACTTCTCGCAGTGTCGTTTCCGGCTTTCCCAGAAAAGACTCATCTTTGCGTTGTAGAAAGTTAGTAGATCTACGATCAAACGTTTCTTTTATAGAAGAAACCGTAGGAAATTCGGTTGGCACATCATAATTGATTTTTCGATCTTTTATTATTGCAAGAACAGGCACGTCAGCAGCTAGTTGCTCAACATCCTCAGCCATCATAAGCGCCCTTATTATATAAACGCCTTTGAAAGAAGGTGTTGCCCGCATGGATATCAGATATTTAGCAACCTCGTTAAGAGGCGTATCATCACTGGCGAAGATGAGAACTCTAGTCAGCCCCATCGATTTAAGAAGTTCTGGATCAACATTCGGTCTTGTTGACACCCATGGAAAATTAGAAGTGTACGCAAGCGAACCTAAAGAAGATTGATCGACATGTACCTCAGAAGACTCATTAACAGGTGCCTCAGCGAAGGTTGATATTGTTGATACTCCAAGGAAAAGATCAACAAGTAAAAGCATAAAAATTGCCTTTGTTCTAACCTTCATCTAAATCACTGCTTTCGAGATATCTTATCATTTGTATAAAACCCTTTTCATAATTTGCTGTGCAGCTTTGAATGCAACACACATTCTCCACTCGTTATTAAAACGAATACTAATTCTGGTAAGCTGTTGGAAAAAGACTAGTTTGAACTTCTTAAAAAAGGAACAAGAAAGAGGTGGCACAGAGAACAAAAATCAAAACAAGTATGATCGTTGCGAGTTTTCTGCCCATCGTGAGTTTTGAAACGTCGTCTAATGGACCTGGATGTTTTTGCAGAGACAGAAGAAAGGCTAAAATCGCCATAATGAACTGTCCAAGAACAAGCAGTATCAGTATGGAAATAAAGGAGAGAGCGCTGCGCGTTTTTTGACCAAGCAAACTCCTCACGGTATGTCCCCCGTCGAACATGCCTATTGGCACCAAGTTAAGCGTTGTAACAAGCATACCAACCCAACCAGCAAAAGCCACAGGATGCACAATCACAGCCATGCCAGGTGGAGGACTCAGCAACGCTTCGGCAATAAGCTCAAACAACAGAGGAACTGGAATCCAAAATGCTTCCTGAGGCGGAAACTCAACAGAAGACATTTGAAGCCCTATTATAGTTACTATGACCGTTACCACAAATCCGATGATTGGCCCACTTGCTCCTAGGTCAAAGAGTGCATCTCTGTTGGGAGCCAAGGATTTCTGCTTAATAACAGCACCAAAAGTTCCAATCCCAAAAGGCCATGGAGGTCCAGGAATGAAATATGGGAAGGTAGATTCGATTCCATGTATATTGGCAGCTAATTTGTGCCCCATTTCATGAGAACCCAGTATCGCCAAAAGTGCTACAGTAAACATTACAGCTCCCCCCAATGAATCCATCAACCCAAGTGACAAAAAATATCCCGTAACTAGAGTGGTTCCAATAGTTGCAAGGAACAACACCCAGTTTATGATTTTTCGACTGGGTTTTACAGGAGGCTTACGAACTATTTGCAAAGCAATCTTTCCTTTGTTATCTCTAAGAACTGGAACTAAACCCAAAGCGTCTAAACGTTTAACAAGCCTAAGAAACGCTTTTTTTGAACTTTGACTTAACCTAACATAAAAAGTTGGAACATCATATTCTAGTAGGTCCTCTTCTATAGTAAACTCTGATTCAACTATTCCTTTGAGTTGTTCAAATTCAACTTTGGAGGGAAGTTCCGTGTTAGAGTCGTTTAGAGATTCGCTGCACATATGTTCTCAGTATTGCTTTTGAGTACAAGTATTAGAATCTTATGTATTCATGTCTGGTGAAAAAACTGTTAATTCAGTGTTCTTGTTGTGCACTCTTTTTTTGGGTGTTCAGAATTTGCTACGTCTCAACAACTCTAATTTTCTCAATTTTGTAACTCCCAGGAATCCTTAAGAAGCCTTCGCAAAACTCGTTCAAAATTTCCCCCTCAATTTCGTCAGATCGTTTGTCAAGAGACTCTGGAACTCGAAGAATTTCAACAATTACCTTTTTGACGATGTTTCTCGCTCCTACCATGAAAAGGAGGATTTCCTGCTTAAAGTATTAATAATTTATTGCTAATTCGGACTCTGAATCGGAACAACTACTGTTCCTGAAAGTGGTAGACATTGTTTCAAAATAATTCTCAGTCTAATGTGCGCACTGATGTGATTCAATTTTTGCAGTTGCACTCATGTTTTTTCTATCTTCAATGCATTTCATTTCTACCCATTTGTAGGTTTTGGTGAGCCCTTCTTCTAGACTTACTTTGGGTTCCCATCCCAAAACTTTTCTAGCGAGGTCTATGTCGGCGTTTCTGCCTCTAACACCCTGTGGCGCTGTTAAATCATATCTTTTGGTTATATTTTTTCCAGATATTCTTATGATCATATCAGCTAACTGGTCTACTGTGATTAGTCTTTCTGATCCAATGTTCATTGGTTTGTCATAGTCTGACTCCATTAACATTATTGTTCCTTTTATGCAGTCGTTGATGTAGCAGTATGATCTTGTTTGGTTGCCGTCTCCCCAGATGGTTATAGTTCCCGGGTTGGATGCTTCAGCTACTTTTCTGCACAGAGCCGCAGGGGATTTTTCTCTTCCGCCTTTGTATGTTCCTTCGGGTCCATAGATGTTGTGGTATCTTACGATTCTAATGTTGAGATCATGATCGCGTTGGTATGCTTCGCACATTTTTTCTGTTGTTAATTTTTCCCAGCCATAGAAATTATCTGGATCCGCAGGGTATGCATCTTCTTCTCTCAGACCTTTTACAGTGGGGGTTTTTTGTTTGTATGTTGGGTAGACACACGCTGAGGAACTGAATAAGTATCTTTTCACTTTATTGCGTATGGATGCCTCTAACATGCAGGTGTTTATCAACAGGTTATCATGCATTACTTCAGCTCCCACTGCTGTGATAAAGCCTATGCCTCCCATGTTAGCAGCGAAATTGTATACTTTGTCTATTCCTTTTGTTGCAGTGAGACAGTTTTTGAAGTTTCTTAAGTCTAGTTTCAATTTCTCGCTATAGTATTCTTCTTGGATATAGTCATCGAATCTTATGTCAACTACTCGCACATAGTTTCCTTGTGAATAGAGGTGTCTTGCGAGGTGGCTGCCTATGAAGCCGCCTCCACCAGTGATTAATATTCGTTCCATTTCACTGACACTCTTTTGAAGCCTTGCTTCATCTATGTACGTATAAAACTTTTGTCAAGAATATTCCTGTTGTCTGCAAATCTATGGTGTAACATCTTGAAAAACAGAGTTTATGGGCTATACGAGTAAAGAAGGATTCAACTAGAAAGCCCAATAGGCCAATGATTAGAATTTGGTATTCTTTTGGTAGATTCACAAAAAAAGAGAGGTTGCTATAAAAGGAGGGGTGTTTTTGTGCGCTTGATTGTCACATGTTATTTATCGAATCGCAGATGTTCTTTGCGTATTCTAGATCTCCCCAGCTGCTGCTTGGATCTCTTAGTATGTTCTCCACTATTGCCATTGCATTACCGAAGGTCATGTCTGGAATTCCGTTGTAGTCTGTGTCCACTATTTGAGACATTGTAACGGCGCCATTTGCCCAGTTCAACCAGCTGGCTAGGCACTGTTTAAGAGCCCTTGTCCTCATGCTTGAATCATGACTCCATAGAAGATCATATGCACTTTCTAAAGTAAGAGTGTAGTTCTCGCTGAACACCATCGATGTTGTGTTTATGTTTGCCAAATACCCTTTGAGAAGTTCTCCCGTGAAGTCTTTAAAGCTTCCCTTGCTTGTCTTCCAAACATAGAACACGTGTTTCCAGTAGCCGATGGTTCCAAAGTCGCCATTGCCGTGCTCCTCCGTGAAGACAGCAGTGAGATTACCACCGCAGACGATAGTTACCGTTGTTGGATTGTCTGTAGTGCTTGAAAGCTGAATGTTGCCCTCGGCTATCCAGTGGTCAAAGACCCAGCCAACAGGAGCATTAGCAGTAGCAGAGAAGGTGTCACTGTAATTGTAGACTTTGGTATCACCATTAAAGTAGGTAGTATCTGCACCACTGACAGTGATGTTTCCAACGGTGGAAGGATCAGTGTAGAAGTTAACAGTACATTCACCCCGTTTGAAGACGGCAGTAAGGTTGCCACCACACTCAACGGTGACAGTTACTGGATTAGCATACTCGTTTGGAGAGAGCGTAAGATTAGCAGTAAACTCCCAATGATCAAACGTCCAGCCAACAGGAGCATTAGCAGTAGCTAAACCAGAAGTGCCATAAACGAAGACGTCGGTTTCACCGTTGATATAGGTCACTCCCATGAAGGTGATGTTGCCAATGTTGGAAGGCTCAGTGTAGAAATTCACTGTGCATTCGACTGTGCTCTGTGTTGGTCGTGTGGCTATTGCATCTATTTCAAGGGTTGTATCACCAGTGTTTGTGCGTGGGCAGTAGATGCCGTCGTCTTGTATTCGAATCGTGTCAATATATGTACCGT
>Ga0209636_10000613_pt1 | contig 35447 bp, 35 predicted proteins | sample DeeMarSWOR152_54_FD_187464 | JGI IMG/M metagenome (GOLD analysis project Ga0209636, IMG submission 187464) | Marine sediment microbial communities from White Oak River estuary, North Carolina - WOR-1-52-54 (SPAdes) (version 2) | ecosystem: Environmental > Aquatic > Marine > Intertidal zone >... | reverse complement strand
CAAATCAAAAATTGAAAGAGTATCTTGAAAAGAAATTGATAATCGAGAAAGAAACAGGAGCAATCATTAACGGGCGGCGCTATGAAGAGCATTGTTTCATTTTTACAGATCCTGAATAATCACGTTTTGAGCCGTTTCTACAAGTTAGTAGTCCAACTCTGCGAGAATTACCCGTTATGACTAGATGAAACTCGGTCAACGTAATGAAATTAACAACCTTTTGTACTATTTGGCAGTCAATTTTTTGATAATTAATGCCTCACTTATCAACTCATGATCATTTATCAGAATTAATTAAGGGCCTCAAAAAACGTGATATCAACTTTGTAGTCTCAGAAGCTGCTTTGGGGTGTCATATTGCTGAAGTATATATCATCGAGGCGCTTGAACTAATCTTACTTCCCCATTATCGATTAGACACATCACAACTTCGTTGGATCCTTGAGATTAGAACGCCTCTCAAAGTCCGTATGACATTCTTTACAAGTGACCTTAAAGAATTAAAAATCCAATTAGCTCGCGTCGTATCGGAACTAAAACAAGAAGGTCTAATTATCCCTAATACTGAGCAGGCAATATCAGTACTTGAATTATCGAAAGAAAATATTGCCCGTCTTCTAGATTCACTTGAAAATTGGTCCAATCTCAGAATTAAGGGTAGACCGCTTCCATCTATCCAAACATCAAAACCCACGCCATCTCCATCTACAAAGAACTCGAGCGGATTCATGAGTAGAAATCGAGAAGACCTATACGTACATCTTCGTAATGCAATCAGAACATATTGGACTGAACGATATTTTGCTAGGTACTTAAATTTGCCAACAGAAAATGTAAAGGACATCGCCAAACGTATTGGCATTCAACGAGAAGTATGTGGCAAGGATACTCTATATTTCTTTGATAGGGCAAAAGCCCTAGGAACCTACTTTGTTCATGTAGTTAAAGGACTCCTCATTGAATTAGGTCTCCAATATCGGGAAACAACAAAACACGACTTCTTCTTACCTGAACTTCAACTCGGGTTACACTTTTTCGCCGGCGAAAAAGAACAATTAAAGATATTTGCCGGAGAATACGCCAACAATCATGATCTAATAATTGTTGTATCCGAAGTGTTACGGAGAGAGATTGGGCGCATCCAAGATGACTTTTTCCAGGTATTACCATTAGACCAAGATAAGATTAAAGAGATTCTAATCAAGACCATACGACAACGTGTTGATTACATACCCGCCTACTCCTCAGGTATCATTAACAAATAGGAAAACCATATCTGTGTTACTTCAAAAGATATGGGACATAAAGTTTAAATTCAATCTTCGGGAAGCCTAAACGTCCTGCAGGGACCTACTATGATTGAAATCATTTGGCTCAAAAAAGTCACCGATATTAAAGATCCAATAGCACTAGTTGGAATGCCAGGCATTGCTAGTGTAGGGAAACTTGCGATTGAAGTCTTGATTCGGAGTCTTAACGCTGAACCAATTTTGCAAGTGCTGTCTGATGATTTTCCTCCTCATGTGATGATAGATGAAGAAGGAATGATGAAAATCCCCGAGTGTCAAATCTATCTTCATCGAAATTCAGATTTGAAACAAGACATTTTACTGGTATCAGGCGACTTTCAGCCCTCCACATCACAAGGAATCTACGAATTCTCCGATCGAATCGCAGAGACATTCAAAAAATTAAATGTATCAAAAGTCGTCGCAACGGGTGCTTACGTTCCCGGTGAATATCCGGAAACTCCTAAGGTATTCGTTTCATCTACAGGGTCAAAATTTCAAGAGTTCTTCACTAAGTTAGATTATATTGTACCCATGTCAGATGGAGTGATAAACGGGGCTAATGGTGTGATACCCGCTTGGGCTAAACTCAAATATGGGATAGAAGGCGTCTGCCTACTGGCAGAAACTGTTCCTTTACTTCGGCTTGATCCACGCGCATCAAAATTAATAATTGAAGTGCTGAATGATCGATTTGATATCAAAGCTGATGTTTCAGAGCTTGAACAAAAAATCGAAGAAATGAAAGGCATCTTTGACCAAGTGAAATACCATCTATTACAACAACGGGAACGACAAGAACCACGAGACGAATCAGAAAGCGCTAGTTACATAGGATAGCCGATTAGTGTTTAGCCTGGGGTATACTAGTATGTCATTAAAATCCACGCTATCAAAAATCTTAGCCGCCATTTTTGGAATAGCAATTATCTTAATCATAATAGACATCCTCTTCTTCCAATCACAGAACACCACCAATTTGATTCAAGCAATTCAGGCTGCATTCGCTGATAATCCGGTTTTAAGTTGGGGTATAGTGATTTTTCTGGTTTCAATCATCCTTTTCATTGGCCTCGTCATCTTCTATCGTCGAAGAATCTTTGTGAGTAACCTAAAGACCGAATTAGAAGAAGCTGAAAGAATAACTCTGGTTGAATTAGCCCGACACCTTGATGAAACTCCAGCAAAAATCGAAGTAGAATTAAACCGAATGGCTAGCTCAAGAGTCACGAGATTTCAAGGATTACTTCTCCTCTCACAAGGTAAACACGTTTACCTTGGTGAAAAGTTATTTACCAAAATCACTGAAGCCTATAATGATGGTCAAACACGTGGCGAAATTGCTAATTCCCTAGAAATCAGTCGCGATGAATTAGACAAGGCAATTGATTATCTCATTAGCGAAAATAAAATTGAAGAACGCGAGGAAAAAACAGTACGAAAAGTTCGTCCAAGTTATCGACGCGGGACACGATAATTCGAAGGCTTTGAGGGTGGAGGAATGAAAAAATGGGAATCAGCAAGCCGACCTGAAACGGCTGATCAAATGCAGTATCATGTCGGATTACGACCCGGAGATATTGCATCGACAGTACTGTTACCGGGTGATCCTGATCGTGCTACTTTAATATCAAAACTATGGGATTCTTCAAAAAACATGGCACGCAAACGAAGCTACGTAACCTACACTGGCATCTATAAGAACACACAAATATCAACGACCTCAACCGGGATTGGGTGCCCTGCCACTGCTATTGCTATTGAAGAACTAGCCACAATTGGAGCGAAAACTTTCATCCGTGTAGGGAGTTCAGGGGCAATCCAAAAAGAGATCCAATGTGGTGACTTGATCATTTCAACTGGCGCTGTCCGAAACGATGGTACTAGTATACAGTACGTAACACCACGATATCCTGCTGTTGCCCATTATCAAGTCGTACAGGCCTTGGTCGAAGCTGCTGAAAATCTAGGTTATCGATACCATGTAGGGATTACTTGTAGCACAGACAGTTTCTACACTGGACAGGGGCGACCAGGGTTCAACAACTATTGGCAGTCTTCAATGAAGAATATCCTCCCTGATTTACAGGCTGCCAGAGTACTAAATTTCGAAATGGAATGCTCAACAATATTCACTTTATCAAACCTTTTCGGACTTAGAAGTGGTGCGGTTTGCACCGTATTTGCAAATCGCGAAACTGATGAATTTGCTATTGCAGGCGAAGAAGAAGCTAGTAAGACAGCTTGTGAAGCCGTAAAAATCCTTGCAGAATGGGATACTCAAACAGAAAAGGCAAAAACAACACATTGGCATCCGTCCCTAATGTCTAAGAAAAAATAAAATGGTAGCCCGGCGCGGATTCGAACCGCGGTCCCGGGGTATCTTCGCTGTTTTATGATTACAGCACCAAAGCCCCGGATGATTGACCCTTGTGCAAACTCAAAGGAAACTACTCTGAAGGTGTCTACACTACCGGGCTACTATCCTAACGCGAAACCCTTTTCGTTGGGACTTATTGAGTGTTTCGGCGTTGTAAACAGATGTCTACTCGTTTAATTCTTCGCGAAGACCGAGTAGGATTCGATCCATACGTGATACTGCTCTATCTCGACGTTTTTGAAGGTCTTTCTGTAGCTTCTGATAAACTTGGGCAGTAATTCGCTTTTGACGGTATCTTTGTTCGAGGGCATGGAGTGCCTCAATGGCGCTGATTCGTTCAGCTTCTAATAGTTCCAGTTGGTTACGACTCGACTCGTACTTACCTCCTGCCTCGATTAATTGTTGACTTCTACTAGCTAATTCACCGTTAAGCGTTCGAATCTTACGTTCAAAATTCTTCTTTTCCTTTCGATATCTAGGCTTGGAGATTTTACCTTGTAACATACTTTGTTCAAGCCTTTCTGTTTGAAGTAACAAGGCAATTTTTTCTCCGTACAAATTACAAAATTCCCCAAGAATGACCGGATCTACATCTCTTACAATCACAACATCTTCCTCTTCTTCACGGAAATAAGGAATACGTCGTACAACAACATACATCAAAGAGATGATAACAATAAGGATGAATAACACCATTGGTCGAGCGAGGATGGGTGGGATTGGATAAATGTAATTGAAGTTTATCTCGGCTCTATGCAATGATGTAACATTTACGCCATGGTAACTAATCATATATTGCCCAATCGAAGAAATTGAAACATCTGATCCAACCGGAATTGCTTGCAGCCAACTGCCAGGAGGAAGAATAAACTCAGTAATCTGTTTTTCAATTAGCCAAGGTTCCTCGAAATAGGGATTGAAATTGAAAAACTGACCTGTTTGAAGGACGAATTGATGGAAGTCAAGGGGAATTCTGTATTCAACAAAAAATTGGTAAACGTCACCTTCTTCGAGAAAATAACCGAGAACAACGCTTAGTGTTCCCGGGTGAGTTGCATTTGTTGGTTCAGTTATTTGACTTCTTGATAAGTTGGTTAAACTATCATAGGTCCTAAGAAATTCGCTCCCCGGAGGTAATGCTATCTCTATACTTCTCCATAATCGGTCTACGTTATCAAACCGAGGATTGGGGCTGTCCAAGCGGAAGGTGTGTTCTTCATGGGCATATATGTAGCCCCACGCATCAATAGAAAATGTGCGTTTAAGCTCTAAGTACGTAATGAGCGGTCTGTAATCGTTTACGATATGATCGAGAACAACCGTGGAATATTCAAAGGAATAGGGCTGAACGTCTATTCCTGTCCACTCTCTTTGAGAGGGTGCAGTTAACGCAAGGTGATACGTTAATGTTGTGGTGTAGCTTTGAATGAGATAGGGACTGGTTGGTATAGGCGAAAAGGTAGCAGCAGCATTAATCGAATCCTGTGTAGTTAATCCAGCCAAGGCCATCTGGGTTTTAAATATAACCGTTTGATTTGGCATTACTGGTTCCGGAAGATATACTCGCCACCCTGTGCAGTCTGGACCAAGTCGGGTGATCCTTTCCCACAATTGGTCTGTTCCATCTTCTGTTACAGCATTAAACATCTTAACCTTGTCAAATTCAGAAATAGGATAAGCAATTTCTACAAAGAACACGGGCACGGGACCCGAGTTAACAGCGGTGACGTTATCAGTTACGAGAAGCAAACCATATTCCTGGAAATCGACATTACGCTGGATATCAGCAATAACCAAATGAGAAGAATTTGCATTAGTAGGTGGTATAAATGCAAAAACCATTGGAACGCAGAGTATCAGTAACAAGAATAAGGCTCTAGTCTTCACAGGTACACACACCGAAACCAGGTATCGTGTTGTCGATTCTTTTCACGTATTTAAGCATTCTCTTACTTACAAATCAAAAACGCATCTTGAAAATTCCATGGGGTGTTACAAACTCAGAAATCAAGGAGCCATTCATTCCATAGGAATCTTCCACGAGTCTGGAACAGAAGAGTGAATGCGGCCAGGTACACCATAGACAATTGCTTTTGGAGGAACATTCTTAGTTACAACAGCTCCTGCTCCAATCACTGCTTCAGGACCAATTTCAATAGCTGGTAATATCACAGCTCCAGCTCCAACGCTAACCCCTTTCCGTAGAATTGGGCCCTTTAATTCGTAATCCTTACGCATGACATACTTATCATTGGTAAGAATACAGTTGGGACCGAGGAAAACGTGGTCCTCAATCATTGTCTGCCAGGGGATGTAAACGTTGGTTTGGATCGACACATTCTTTCCAACCGAAGTATTTCCATCAATCACCACACCTGTTCCAACAAGAGTGTTATCACCAATTGTGACTTGTTCTCGAATTAACGTATTGTGACCCGTGCGGACATTATCACCAATTTGTGAACCTGCATAAATGACAGATTCTGTTCGGATGATACAGCGGTTTCCAATTTTTGTAGTCGTAGAATCAGTCCAGGGCGATTCAGCTTTTCCTTCTTGAAATTGTATAATCTGGCGTTGACTAGGGAAACCTACTGATGTTCTTTCACCAAAGAAAACAGAGGAACCAATTCTTGCTGGGCCCTGAATATTACATCCCGTGCTGAAATAACACCTTTTTCCAGTCCTGATATCACCTCTGATGAATACAAAAGGCTCCATGATGTTTCCTTCTCCAAGATTCACAGTTCCTTCTATAATGGAAGACGGATGAATTTTTGAATTCAACTTCAATTGATACGAAACTCCTCAAGGTAGATTATGTTTTTTGTGCGAGCGCTTTTTAATGCAGCTTCGGCAACTCTGAGAGCCTCCAATCCATCAGATCCTGAAGTTATAGGATTCTGCTTTTCTGCGACGCATTTAATAAAATGAGACAGTTCGCGTTTTAGAGGTTCATCCCATTGCGAAGTGGATTTTTTTATCTGCTGGCTGGTTCCAAGGGTCACTTCTTGAGAAATGTAATCCAAGGATATCACCCCTTGGGAACCAGTGATATTCATACCTCGCATTTTTTGTGGCGTCAACCAATTACATTCAAGAAAAAAGGTTGGCTTGTCATTAAAACGAATTACGAGGTTTGCATGATCTTCATACTTATGATAAAGTTGACCTGCAATTGCATAAACTGACGTAGCTTCCTGCTTTGCAAGAAATCGAGCAATATCGATATCATGAATGGCCATATCTTTAATTATCCCGATATCTGCTACTCGGCCTGGCACAAAAGGGCCCAGCCTTCGTGCAGAACCCAAAACTAATTCACCAATTTTCTCATCGTCAATAATCTGAGCTGCGGTCTCGACTGAAGGGTTAAATCGTTCTACAAAGCCGACCATTAAAGTAGTATTTGCCGACTTAGCGGCATCAATTACACGTTGCGCCTGTTGTGCGGTATCAGTCATGGGCTTTTCCAACAACAGATGTTTTCCAAAATCAATTGCCTGTAAAGCAAGATCCGCATGCGTCACAGTGGGGGTGCATATGGTAACGGCATCAACATCATCCTGCTTCAATAGTTCCTCAACACTTGTGTAGTGGGTAGTATTGAACTGTTGTGCATAGGATTTTGCCCTTTGGACATCTCGATCTGCAATTCCTGCAAGAGTGACTTCTTCTAGCTCAGAAAAGACACGAACATGGTTTTTTCCCCATGCGCCAACACCAATAACACCAACTCCAACAGGGCTCACTGAAATCACCAGAACTAGAGGATTCGGTATAGCTTAAAAAAAGTTACCGATGTTACGTTTAAACCAGTTTATTCGAAACGATAATTTAGGAGAATCGCAACAAGCAATACGGTTGTCATGTCGCTAACCGAACCTGCTGAAAAACTTAGACAACTGGGTCTAACAGAATATGAAACACAAGCATACCTCATACTCGTGCAAGGATCACAAATGAGTGCCGAGGAAATCGCCCGTAAAGCAAATATCCCAATACCGCGCGTCTATGGAGTTCTAGAGAGTCTCAAAAACCTCGGATTAATTGTGATAATCGAAGGCCGCCCTAAAAAATTTGAAATCATTAGTCCAGAAGAAGGATTCCAAAATTTATTGACAATACGAAAACAGGCCTCAGAGGAATCGTTCCGTCAACTTGAAGAAACCAGTCAGGAGGTAAAAGAGGTTCTCTCTCCGATATTTTGGCGCGTGCGTCTCCGAATTCGACCTGAAGATCTCCTAGAATCTTTGGATAATCTGGCAATAACAGAAAAACAAACAAGACAACTAATTGTTGAGGCAGAAAAATCTCTCGATATTTTTACAGATGTATTCAGCTGGTTTGACGGTGTTGAAAAAGATTTAACGAAGGCTTTGAAACGGGGAGTCAGAATTCGAGTTCTTATGAATATGCAACATCCCACAACCCGGTCTGCAGTGCAAAAACTTCTGTCATTAGGTATTAGTGTCCGACAACCCTCCGATTTACGTTTTCCAGTTCGAGGCACCCTTGCTGACTCAGCTAAAGTGATATTTCTAATCTGGGCATCTCCTGGTGTCGAAAAGAGCCAACCGCGCTATGTATATCGTCCTAGCTACTCTGCCAACGAGGGGATAGTAGCCATATTTCAGCAAAGCTTTGAGTATCGATGGCAAAAGGGCAAAACTAGGAAACCAGTTGATTGACAGCTTTGTTTTTACCCATTTCATAGCGGAAGTATAATCGGGTTGCAAAGTGCCATAATGCTAGCCATCCAACCATATACAAGATTCCCGCAATTGGCCAGTACGGGCTCTGAATATAAAACAATAAGAAATCTAGTAATGCGAAACCCGCCATACCCAAAGTCCATACTCCAACCATTATCGTAATTAGTCCTGCAAGTCGAAAACCAAGATGATCGGTCTTTCTAAGAACCAAATACACCCCAAGAATTAGGCAAATCGGAACAATAACCAGAATAAGAGTAAAAGGCCAGGTAATGAGATACTCCGTATCAAACGGGATGAGAAGCAAAGTCAAAACTGCTAGAATACTACTCGCAAAAGTTAGTGTAGCAAGCGAGAGAGTGATTCTTTGTTCAGTCATAGGACCTCGCGCCAAAACAAGCCGAGTTAACGTAAGCGGAGCATTGGCATCCTGAGAGGCTGCAAGAGTCCCATCCTCTTGGAAAATTGTCGGACGAGCTTTCATTTGTCGACGTTCCAACAATCCACCAATGCTAACCAAACTGTAAAACGCATTCATTATCGCTGGTAAAAGAGCAACAATGGCCATAATTTCCACTCGTCCCATTATCGCGACTGCGCCTAAAGCTGCTCCAACTGCTAATGATCCAGTGTCACCAGCAAAGACTTTTGCAGGGTACCGATTGAATGCATAATAAGCAATAAGGGCGCCAATCATTACAGCCGACAATAAAACACCTAATTCTGCCCCAGGAATTCCAACGGCCATCAGAAATAGGGATACAATGAGAAGTGCAACAAACATGAGTATTGATGTTAGCGGCATCACACCGTTGAAGACATCCATCATGTTCATAGAATTTGCAGGAATGGCGATTGCCAAAGGAACTAACCAAGGATAGACGAATGTTAAACGAGTCCGACCTAAAAATGGCATATGTGGGTTCGGTATATATGCGGGTAGTAAGGGTGGGGATAATCCTAATCCGATTATGGTCCACGTGTAAAGAAGAATTGGTAAACAAGCCGCTGCGGTTAAAATTGGTTTAAACTTCGCTCCAAGAGTTTTCACATCATCAACAATCCCAATGAAACCTGCAATCAGAACTACTGACAGAAAAACTAAGATCCGCAGATCAAAAAATCCAGTAACAAATATTCCGGCTAAAACAAAAAGAACAAGGCTTCCAACAGTTACACCAAGGAGTATACCAACTCCACCCATTTCAGCGACTTTTGGTTTATCCACCTTATGAACATCAACACCAACAATGTTGCGCTTCTTCATCGCCTTAATGACATAAGGCATCACAATAAAAGTAACAATGAATGTCACCAGTAGCCCGAAAACTGCTACGAGTATAGTTGGTATCACTGTTCTATGCCCTCGTTTTCATTAAATGACAAACCCAGTGGAATTTCATTGTACCTTATAAAGTCATTTATCCACTTCTACGCAGGGGGGTGAAGGATAAAAAGACATTTTGTTATTAAACGAGACGAGCTGCTCCGATGATTATCCAACGCGGATTTAAAACAGAACTTGAACTCAATAATAGGCAACGTACACTATACCGAAAACATGCGGGGTGTGCACGATTCGCCTATAACTGGGGACTCCGTCGAAAAATTGAGACTTACAAATTAACGGGTAAGGCTCCAAATGCCATGGAATTGCATCGTGAACTGAATCAGCTTAAACTCGGTGAGTTTTCTTGGATGTATGAGGTATCAAAATGTGCACCTCAAGAATCTCTTCGCAACCTCGACAAAGCATTCGAACATTTTTACCGTAGATTAAAAAACGGTCAAAAACCTGGATTCCCGAAGTTCAAATCGAAGAAACAAGGCTTAGGTTCATTTAGATTAACGGGAAAAATTCGAGTGTTTGAACATTTTATTCAACTTCCACGATTGGGGCGAATCAAACTAAAAGAGCAAGGATACTTGCCTTCCAAATCGAATAGAGTACATATCTTATCTGCAACAATCTCTGAAAAGGCAGGACGCTGGTTTGTATCACTTCAAGTTCGAGAAGAAATTAGTGTACCTAAAAATGTTGGTCCTATAGTCGGAGTGGACTTGGGAATTAATCGACTTGCTACAATATCCGACGGTTCAGTTATAGAAAACCCAAAGGCATTGAAACGATATGGAAGAAAATTAAAACGCTTTCAAAGATATCTTGCTAGAAAACAGAAGGGTAGTCGTAACTGGGAGAAAGCTAAACGCCGATTACAAAGATTGCACGTTCAAGTAACGAATATTCGTCGAGACGTTCTTCATAAAACTACTACGATGTTAGCGAAAACCAAGTCAATCATCGTTATTGAAGAACTCAATATGAGTGGTATGTTGAAAAATCACCGACTAGCAAGATCCTTAGCGGATGTGGCATTCTTCATTTTTCGAAGTCAACTTGAATATAAAACCAAATGGTATGGATCCCAATTAATCATCGCACCTCGATTTTATCCATCTTCTAGATGTTGTTCAAAGTGTGGAAATATCAAAGAAAAGTTTTCACTTTCAACTCGAATCTTTAGATGTGAAAAGTGTGGATTATTAATTGACAGGGGCATGAATGCAAGTTACAATTTAGAAACTGTCACCACGAGTTCCATGGAGACAGAAAACGCCTGGTCCGAGACGGGAGGTAACAGCCTTCTGGCAGTGCCCGTCGATGAGACAGGAACCGAACAGAGAATAATCCAATTCTCGTAGGTATCGGGGAACGGTGAAGATTAAATAGCGGTTCAAAAATGCACTGTTAGAACGGGAGGAAACTATTTGCCAGAGCTAGAACGATTGGACCAAATTCCAGGTGTAGGCCCCCGCCTTGTTGAAAAACTAATTGATGTGTTTGGCTCCGAACGTGCTGCCCTTGAAATTATTAATAATGCACAAGTGGCAACACTTGCAAGCATTCCTGGTGTAGGAAAGAAAAAAGCCCTCGACATTGTACAGGATGCATACACAATACGCGAAGGCATCAGCGCACTTGAAGTTCTAAAAACCGATGATATTCGAACGATTTACCAACGTATTCTGAGTATCATTCAGTCATACGCGAATAGCCTTTTTGCTAAAGATAAGTTGTCTCTCTACCATCCCCTTCCTTCGTCAAAAATCGATGTGATCACTCAACGTCTAGATTGGTTTCAGCAGGCCCTTGAACTGGTCAACCAGTGCTCAATGGAACAACTAACGCACATGGGTAATTTGCTCTCAAACGCTCGTCCTCTTCGTCGAGGAGCAACGTCCTCATTGGCAACATGGCGGGTTATACTCACCGACAATGATGAGGCACATAATCTTATGAAACAGTACAAAGCAGGACAAACCTCACGGCTCATCCGATTGAAACCAGGAGAAAGATTGGACGAATATCTCAAATCATACGATTACATCATTGCAGCTCTAGAAGTGGGAGGGATGAGTGGAGTCGCAGAACATGCAGGTAATCTAGATTTATTAAAAACTGAATTTACTCAGGCTGAGGTCTCACCCGAATCGATAATTGCCTTTTATGCAACAAATCGTGAAACTATTCTAGCAATATGTGCTGCTGCAGAGGCGCTCACTAAACTTCCTCCAACCACTGCTCTTCAAAGCTTTACTGAAAAACTCGATCTACCTGCCCTTACTGAACTCGCGTCAATGACTACTAAGATCACTAGTTCAGGAGAGATTTCTGAAGGAGCTGATTCCGATTACGACCGCCTTCGATTGGCTACTCAAAAATTCGAAACTATTCTAAGTGAAACAGAAATCTGGGCAAATGACAGGATTCGTAATGAGGTTTCAAGTAGTCAGGTGGTCCTTGAAGGCGATCAAATAATCAGCATTCTTGAAGCATCCACTGCTGAATCCATTGGTGCAGAACAGCTTCGCCAATATTTACCTCCTCAGGTCTTTGAAATATTAGTTTCAGCCCTGCAAGATTCTGAGGATCATCTGGCTCGCTTATTGCAACTTGAACGAAATGAACTCGAATGGGTTGATGGAATATTTTCACAAAGCCTTGCATTGCCAATTCAAGCCAACCGTCAACATGCAAGTAATCTACAAAATAACCTAAGACGCGCTATGCATGCTCGAGAACACCGGTTGAAAACCGAAGTAGCTTTCAAACTTGAGCATTTTGATAAAATAATCAAAGATGCGGTGCAGATATTATTAGACTTCGACGTTTTTCAAGCAATTGGACAATTTGCGAGGGACTATAAACTGTCAGTTCCGAAAGTAAAGGAGAATGGAGTTGGGTTAGCATTTCAAAATGGTCGAAACCTCTTTCTCACACATGAAGCATTATCAGGTAAGCTCGAAGTCGTTCCAGTTTCTTATACAATCGGACAAAATCACTGGACACCAGAACTAACTGACGGAGAACGTGTGGTGTTACTATCCGGGGCAAATAGTGGAGGAAAAAGCTGTTTACTCCAAAATGTGACACAGATTGCGATTCTGGCGCAAATGGGCATGTTAGTGCCTGCTTCTCAAGCAGAGGTTGGTATCTTTGACGAACTGTATTATTATGCAAAAGCGACTGGCATGCTTTCTGCTGGAGCTTTTGAATCCTCATTGACTAATCTGGCGAATATTGTACTAAGTGACGCGTCCAAACTTGCCCTCTTCGATGAATGGGAGGCGAGTACTGAACCGGGTGCTGCAGCAAAAGTGGTTGCTGCAATTCTCGAACTGTTTTCAGAAAATCCGAATTCTTGTGTAATATTCGTCTCTCATTTAGCAGAAGATATTATTCAAATGGCCCGCGTACCCATCCGTGTGGATGGTATTGAGGCTACAGGTTTAGATTCTCAACTCAATCTAATGGTCAATCGCTCACCTGAATTTGGTAAAATCGCAAAATCCACTCCAGAGTTAATCGTTGAACGGCTTTATCGTTCATCGCAAGATCGGCGAAAAGGTATCTTTCAAAGAATTCTCGAAATTGTAGGACGAGCGGATACTAAAAAGAAAGCGACCTAACTCGTTGAACGCCATCGAATTGCTGGATTAATTTAAACACCGTTCGAGGGACCAAAGATTCCCAATCTTCTCCCTGAATAATCCGTCGCCTTATTTCGGTACCAGAAAGTATCTTCTTTTCACGCAAAACAATCTCCTTAACTTGATGATTTTGCGCAGAAAATAATTGGTGGGTCGTTTCTGAGCCTGTGTACACTATACCAAATGGTGGCACATATTGTTTTACGTGGTTCACCCACTTTCGATAATTATGGATATCAGGAATCGGAATAATCTGAAAATGCGAACATGGAACCTCTAATTCTTCTAAGACACTTTTTAACATCAGGAGGCGTTCTCCAGTTGTAAACGGATTATCCGGCGTATAAGATGCCTGCGCACTTCCGATAACCATAATAACTTGTTCTTCTTGCGCAAAAACGTCTTTCAAGGCGTGTACATGTCCATTGTGAAGTGGTTGAAATCTCCCAATGAACAAGCCTGGCCGCCGCAAAAGTCTCTCACCTACTTTAGAATTGCCTTTCTTTGTACAGTTCCATTAGAATTGAAGGGCACTCCTTCTGCTTGTAAAATCCTTGCTTTCTCTTTAGTACCGCTAGTAGTTCCTCCAAGTTTTCCGAGTGTTCCATTGGAGTGAATGACACGATGGCAGGGAATAGCCCACGGAACAGGGTTACTTCGCATCACAGATCCCACTCCACGAGGTGAAGATCTGCAGAGTGTTGCTAATCCTCCATAAGAGATGACGTTCCCTTTTTTTACCTGTAACAATTGTTTTGAGATCGCTAGACGTGCAGGGGACCAGTTTTTCTGGGAAATTTCTTCAAGGCTAAATGGGTGTCCTATCCCATATGAGAGCTGACCAAGCCTGTTTCCTATCTCATCCATTCGGGAAGATTTGAATGACTCATCCAACTCTTTTAATCGCTTTAGCCGTTGGAGGATTCCTTTAAGGCTATTTTCTGCTTCCTGCGCAGAATTCTGAGATGAGGTACAGGCAACAAGTTTGTCACCTATTTGTTCAAGAGCCAATGCAAGCCATTTCTTTGAATGAACCTGCACCGTACTAATACCAATTCCTGTCATTGCATATGCACTTTAATTCAACCAGTATATAGCAATTTCAGTGACGGAAAAATGGTTGTCGAAATAGATGGCTCGGTTCTCGAGGGAGGAGGGCAAATTCTCCGCTCAGCTGTTGCATTTGGGGCGGTTTTAGGGAAAACGGTGGTTGTCGAGAAAATCCGCGCTAAGAGGAAAACACCTGGACTCCGCCCTCAACATCTTCATGGAATTTTAGCTGTCAAAGAACTAACGCGTGCTCAAGTAAAAGGAACGCACGTTGGTTCAAACCGAATCGAATTCATTCCCCAAAATCGCAAGGGAGGACAAGTTACAGTTGATATCGGCACTGCAGGGGCGATTACGCTTGTGTTGCAAGGTGTCATGATTGTTGCGCCCTATTGTGAACAACCTGTCCGTGCGCAACTTTCCGGGGGCACCAATGTCGCCTGGAGTCCTCCCATAGAATATCTACAACATGTATTACTTCCTCGTTTACAGCAAATGAACTATCAGGGTATGGTGGAAATAGAAAAACGAGGTTACTATCCACGAGGTGGAGGTCGCATCAACACCAATCTTCTCCCTGTAAGAAAATTAACCTCCTTATGCTTGAAGAAGGCTCAAGAAACCCCTAAGATATTTGGCCTGTCTCACTGCGGATTTTTACCTCGTCATGTGGCCGAACGACAAGCCAACGCGGCCACAAATACTCTCTCGCAGGGAGGCTATATGATCGAAACCATTGAAATCGAACACCGCTCAGATACTCTGTCTCCTGGCAGCGGCATCAGCCTATGGACTAGCAAGCAAAACAATCGCATAATAGGAGCAGATGCTCTCGGCCAGCGGAAGCTGAAGGCTGAAGTTGTTGGTGAACAAGCGGCTACATCATTAATTCAAGAGCTAAAAACATCTGCTCCGGTCGATGTTCACCAAGCTGATATGATCATCCCCTATATCGCGCTAGCAGAAGGTGAATCCTCACTTTTTGTTTCTGAACTTGCTATGCATACTCTAACAAACATTCATGTTGTAGAAAAGTTCCTCAATATCAAATTCGATGTGAAAGGTGAAGTAGGCACTCCTGCACACATTTCAGTCAAAGGGATCGGCTTTGAAGGAGACGGAGTTTCTCCTGAACCTTCTCAGATTGATTAACAACCTTCTGAAAAGCCTGTTTCACTCCTTCCTTTGTCAATGTGCTAATAACTAGAAGATCATGCCTATCAATGGAATCGCGGGCAGTCATAATTTCAGTTTTTGAAGCAATATCACCTTTATTTAATATTGGAAATATGTCAAAATTAGGGAACGTACTGGTTATTTCGGCAAGTAATGCAATTTGACTGGAAAGTTCATAACCACAGTTCAAAGTTGGGTCAATGAGGAAAATTATGGTATCCGCTAAATATTGAATTGCTGCAATAGCTCTTTGTTCAATCGGATTTCTTTTCGCCATCGGTCGGTCTAAAAGTCCCGGAATATCGAGAATTTGTCCCTCTTCTGAATCCAAGGGAATATGACCTACACTAATTTTTTTAGTAGTGAAGGGATATTCAGCAATTTCAGGCGTTGCGGAGGAAAGTAGGGCAACAAGCGAGCTTTTGCCAACATTAGGATAACCCGCAACAACAATAACCGGTAACTCCAGATTGATTGAGGGAAATCGACGATATTCTAAGGCAGCTTGTCGGATAACTGCGAGGCGGGGTTTTATGCGTTTTATTACGGAAGAGATTCTCCCATAAGCCGCGGATCTCAACTTACGTGCTGCAGATGGCGATTCTGCTTTTCGTAATTTTCGAATGTTATCCTGAATTATTCCTCTAATGATTCGAGTGGCTGATGATACCGAGGCGAGAGCCTGTCGTATCTCATCAATTGTAACAACAGTATCAGCAAGATTACGATAAAAAGGATGAATTTCATCAAAATTGGGAAATCGTGAGACAATGTCCTCAAGTCGAAAAGCCAGAACGTCATTAACTTTTTTTAGTTTAGCAATTTCTTTGTCTCTTGCCCGTACGTGGGCGGGTTTCTTTGACTTGGGCAATGTTAGTTTTGAAGCACGAGCAAAGGCTACGTCTAGCAGTTCTTTGCTACTTTGGATGTACTTCAATTTGGTGAATGGGTTCAAGATATATTCCAGCCCAAATAAGAAGCAAGTCAAAAAGGTTTTTTAATTGCTTCCCTACGATAGCTGAGGCAGGTAATTAATCATGAGTGGACAAACAGATATCACCCCCTTCTTTGGTGCCGCAACCGTTGGAATAACCTTTGAAAACGGAGTTGTGATCGGAGCCGAAAAGCGAGTTCTATGGGGTTATACCGTTGTCAGTAAAACAGGAAAGAAAGTCTTTCCGATAACCGATAACATCGTTGTCGGAAGTGCAGGTGTAAGTGGAGACTATCAAATGCTTTCGTCATTCTTAATGGCTGAATCCAATCTTTTTGAGCTTGAAAATCGAAGGGCGATTACAGTCAATGCGGCAGCACAATTGCTTTCCAACATTCTCTTCAGTCGCAAGTACATGCCATATCTTACTCAAACTTTGATTGGCGGTGTAGATTCTGATGGATCACATCTATACAGCCTTGATTTGGCTGGATCCCTTATCAAAGAAACTTATGCAGCAGTTGGCACTGCTACATCTCTAGTGCTAGGTGTGTTGGAAGCGAATTATCGCGAAGACCTTACCAAAGAAGAAGCAGTTCAGCTTGCAGTTAAGGCAATCCGTTCAGCTACGCGACGAGATGCCATGTCAGGAGAAGGCATCGACCTTCTTATTGTAACGCCTGAAGGGATAGAATCAAAGCACTTCCCATTGGCTTAATGATAAGCAAACCTTAGGGACTTTTCGATAGTAGTACCACTCGACTAACGGTGTCTTCATTAGTAACCAAATAGCTAGTCTCCTTAGCGAGGTCTTCTGCAAATTCTCTAATTGACTTCATAGAAGGCATATTTTCACGGGATAATCGTTTCATGCTTCCACCAACATGCATGTATGATTTGCATTCAATGAAATCGGGTTCTGCTTCAATTAGCATTTGCCCATATTGTGAAACTTTCTGCATATTACGTCCTGCAACTAGAGTCATTCGCACAACCGTTGGACAGGACAGTGTAGAGAACAAATCTAATGATTCTTGCAAACGCTCCCAAGCTCCTTTCACTAAAGGCCGACAGAGTTCTTGGTGAGTTTTCTTATCAGGTGCAACAAGAGAAATATACAGCTGCGTAGGCTCATCAATTTGCTTTAGAACTTGTGGGTTTGTACCATTGCTAACAAGATAACTCGTCCAACCGCGATGTTCAATTTCTTGAATCAAATCAGAGAGGCGTTCATACAATGTTGGCTCTCCTACTAAACTAATAGCAACATGACGCGGATTTCGTGCTTCTTCATACATTTTCGGCGTTACCTTAGGATGGCATACTGGATTATATCCATCGAGAATTTTTCTTTGTGCAATCACGGCGTTATCCAAAATTTCAGCTGGTTCATCTGGAATCTCTCGCTCTTGGGTGATAGGAATTCCCTCATCACCGGGCATAGTCCGCCAACAGAAGAGGCAGGCTTGAGTACAATTAAAAGTTGGAGAAAGTTGCATACATCGATGAGTTGTAATCGTTCCATAGAAAGTTTGTTTATAACATGGACGTTGCTGAGTTAACGCTTTGTGAAGATGATAACACTTCTTCAGCACACTATTCTTGCCTATGAAGCGGTACCGTTGTTTTCGATAAACTTTCGCTAGTTCAGTTGAAACCACAAAATCGACCGGTTCTTCACTCAAAGCCAATCATTTAAATGATTGCTTTTCACAGCAGCTTCCGGCGAAAAATTCACCTTAGAAGGAGCGATAAATTTTGAACCTCGAAGGAATTGGCAAGAATATCTATGCAAAACTTGCTAAACAAAACGAAGCACGTGATCTTCTCATTAATGAAATGCACGAAGTTCTGAAAGTAACACGAGAAGCAATTTCAGCAATTCATCGTAATGAACTAAAGAAGGCTGAAAAATCCATTGAAAATGCCCAAACAAAGATGAAAGGCGCTCAAATTCATCTTGAAAAATTAAGTCAACTCCCCGTGATAGGTTTGGTTCATGATGCAGAAGGCGAAGTAGCTGAAGCCGCTCTTTTTTTGGCATTTCGCCAACAACAAACTCTACCACGACCGGAAGAGATAGGTGTCACTGAAGTGGGATATCTTCATGGATTGGGAGATTTAGTTGGAGAACTACGAAGATACGCCTTAGACTCTTTAACAAATGATAATTTAGAAGAAGCCAAACGTGCTTTTTCAGTAATGGAGCTAATTTATGCTACGTTACTTAACTTTGATTTTCCACGTGGTTTAACTAAAGGAGTACGAAGAAAAACAGATGTAGCTCGAGGATTAATTGAGAGAACCCGCGCAGATTTGAGTTCCGCGATTGAAAATCGTAGGTTACTTACTGGAATTTCATCGCTCCAAAAAACGCTCGGAGATTAAATGGGATATGGCGTCCCCATCACAGAAGTTCTCCACTAGTAGAGCCCGACAGGTTCAAGAGAGTTTGGTAAGCCGCATGATCGAGAAAGACGATCTTAAGGGTCCAATAAAAACGGTTTGTGGTCTAGATGTAGCTTACCTTCATCAAACAGCGATTGGTGCTGCGGTGCTTCTGAGTTTTCCTCAGCTAGAGGTGCTTGAACAAAAAATCGTGTATTCCCATGTAACTGTACCCTACATACCCACTTTTCTTTCTTTTCGGGAATTTTCCCCACTTTCCCTTGCATATGCCTCGCTCCAAAACCAATCAGACATATGCTTTGTTGATGCACATGGACGAGCACATCCACGGAAGTTAGGTGCTGCAAGTCATTTCGGTATCTTGAAAGACATCCCAACAATTGGTGTAGCAAAACGATTACTCTGTGGAGAAATTAATTCCACTTCACATCCATACGAAACAATAACACTAGACGATGAGGTGATTGGAGCAAGAATAAACTCCAAATCAGGATGTAACCCAATTTATGTTAGTGTAGGTCACAGAATTTCCCTTGAAACGGCTGTGAAAATGACTTTGCAATGCGTTACAAAATATCGGCTTCCTGAGCCAACTCGGCATGCCCATCGATTAGCTACAAAAGCCCGACTGGAACTAAAACAAAAGGAGAAGATGGCTTGAAGGATCAGTTGTGGTTTACTCTTCTAACACTGGCTCAACTTGGTGCAGTGAACAACAGTATCCGCACCTCAACCTCACGTCTAGCACATCTACTGAAAACCAGTCAACAAACTGCGTCACGGAGAATTGCTGCACTTGAACGCATGGGTTGGATTCGACGCACCCTGAATACTCGTGGGCAATTAATTCGCATAAGACAAAAAGGAGTTGAAGAATTAACACAGATACAATCCATCTTAGAACTTGCGATGACAAAAAAACGGGTTTTGAGCTTTCAAGGGCGCGTTTTTACTGGTTTAGGCGAAGGAGCATACTATATCCAATTAGAAGGATATCGAAAACAATTCAGAAAAAAATTAGGCTTCAATCCCTATCCTGGAACTCTCAATATCCAGCTGATTTCTAATTCGGATGTTAACGAGTTTCAGTTGCTTAGGGCAACAATAGGAATCGAAATTCACGGTTTTGCTAGTGGAGATCGCACCTTTGGTCCAGTAACGTGTTATCCTGCAACAGTTAATGATCAACAAAAAGCAGCTATACTCATAATTGAACGAACCCATCATCACCCTAATGTTGTAGAAATAATTGCACCGATAAATCTTCGCGAGAAACTTAGCGTATCAGATGAAGATATTATCACTGTGAAATTCGATCTTTCCGATTCATATACGCTTTCTCAATAATTCTCGTTGTGCTGCTTAACGGGTATTCAGTGAATAGCTGATCCAGCCGCATCACCTTGGTTTTCAGGCCGCGTTGGCGTAAACGGTCTTGCACCTCGTCAACTGACATTTGTTGATTAGGGCCTAGTAATAGTATGTCTGGGTTTAATTCCTCAACAATGCTAAGGAAATCTGGTCCCGAATTACCAAGTATCGCCTTGCTAACTCCTTTCAGAGCCTGAACCATGAAGAGGCGTTGCTTTGCTGGAACAATCACAGGATGACCTTTAGCACGAAGAACATTTTCATCCCGCGCAATAACCACGGTCACTTCACCAAGCTTTGCAGCTTCTGAAATCAGAAAAACATGTCCTGGGTGAAGAATATCAAAAGTTCCAGCAATTACAACTTGTTTTGCAGTCATCCTATTTTGCCTTTGTAACACATGTAAGTATAAAATCCTACGGCTCAGCCATTCTTCAGAAAGCTTTAAAGTAAGTGCTAGAAAAACTGCACAAACACGGGCTCGTAGCTTAGCCAGGCAGAGCGTCGGGCTCTTAAGCCGAATGTATCGGAGACACCCGATTGTCGGGGGTTCGAATGATCGTGTACTACGATACCGAAAGTCCCCCCGAGCCCGCCATTTCTCTTATTCTAAAAAATGCTCATAACCTCTAGGCTCAATAGAAATTTCCTTACCATCCTTTAGTAACACCTTCTCAGGCGCTTCAACGATTTTTCCAATCGGAATTAGATTTCCACCCACCTTATTTACTACTTGAAGTGCCTTCGACCATCGGTCGGGAGGGATGGTTACAACGAGTTCGAACTCTTCGCCGCCGTAAAGGGCGAAGTCAACCACATCTAAATCATGAGCCGCTGCGAATTTTGAGCAAATTGACGGTATTGGAAGGTTGTCAATATGAAAGCCTACGTGGCTTGCTGCTGCAATTTCATGCAATGACCAGGCTAAACCATCACTGCTATCTATTGCAGCAGATGCTGCACTCGTTTTTGCTAGTGCATTACCTTCTGGAATGCGAGCCCGTGGATGGAGCGCTTTTTCTCGAATCTCCTCGACAACTTTCGCAGGCTTTTTTCGATCATTTAGAACCGATTCAAACAGGGCACCTGTATATCCAAAATCACCTGTTACAGCAATAATATCCTCAGGAGAGGCTCCCCTTCTTCTAATGAGCTTGTCCTGAGGAACCCTTCCGAAAGCTGTACAATCAATTACTAATTCCAAGCACTGATTTGTATCTCCACCAAGATAGTATGTTCCATGTTCTCGAATCACACAATTTAATCCACCCACAAGTGCTGCAGCAAAATTTGCCTCTGTATCTTTGGGAAGCCCCAGTGAAACAATCATTCCCAATGGTGTAGCTCCTTTTGCTGCTAAGTCACTTAATCCCATAACTCCTGCTTTCCACCCAATTTCAGCAGGAGTCATTCCCGGCAAAACGTCTGTTGAGGCAACAAGCATATCGCAATTCACAACAAGCGCATTACCATCCCACGGTATTGCAACTGCATCTTCCATTCCAGATAGTAATGCCTCATCAAATTGGGTGATTAAATCCTGAAACCATCGAATCAAACCACGTTCACCAAGGTCACGGACGGTGTTAGCCTTATCTGTCATGAAAAATCCCTTCTTCTCTACTATACACTCCTATGACGAAATCTTTTTGGGTGTCCCCACTCAACCCACTATCAACGCCTCGGTAGCTCAGTGGTAGAGCGACAGCCTCGTAAACAGTCATTGACTTTCGAGATAGCTGCTGGTCGCGGGTTCAATCCCCGCCCGAGGCTCCACTCCCCATTTTTCTTCTAATTAGGTTTAACTCGCGAATCGACGATTTCCTGGAATTTTAACCCGCCCGCCTGCTCTAAGAGCGATTCTAAATCCATGAAATGAATAACAGGAGTAATCTCTGTTTCAGTCTTCGTTATTTTTTGAATTGTTCTTTGCGTTTTGGTTTTATCTGATCCTGCCTTCAAGACCACATTCAACGAAAGGACATCCATCGAATACTGGTCACTAGGTTTCGCCTTACTCACAACAATTTGCACTTCATCAGTTTCTTTCATAGCCAACAGTGATTCACGTAAAGCTGTCAGATTGACAGTTGCACCCTTAATTTTCTCCTCAGCAATTCCCATTACCTGCATTTGAGCATCAATTTCAGATTCCCGAGAGATATTGAAGAAGCAAGGCATTTCTAGTCCACAATGTGGACACTTCCCAGTAATCACCTTATCAACATGGTCACCCATGAGGTACCCTTCAAACATAGACGACCTACCATCCACATGAAAAATGGTGATATACCCGCCTTCTTCTGGGCTGGTAAATTCGTAATTTCCTGCGTCATCTGTGAATTTGACGAAACGGATGGCAAAGGCTAAAGGTGAGAGATTATGATAACCGCCCTTTTCCTGACACTGACACGCTACACCAATCTTAGTTTCACTTGCTGCCCAGCCACCAATTACTCGTGTTTCCGTCATTCCAGCCTCAGCAAAGTATTCTTTGATATCGTCAATCACTACATCGTAAATCCGTTCGCCAGCCAACAAAATGATTCCACGTTTCTCTAATTTCGGCTTCTGAACCAACATTTCACGACAAAAAATATTTCGTAAATAACCAGGCATTGCCGCAAATCCTGTCACCTTAAACAATTCAGCCAACTGAATTAGCTTATCTGTTGAAATCGCACCACCTGCAGTGGAACGGACAATAAAATCAGCCATTTGAAGCAATCCCCCGTCAACACCGAAGAAACCAAGGTGTGGTGCAGACGGAAAAAGATTCATGGCACGGAGTTCGAATCCCTCTTTGACAAAGGGGTCGATTGCCATTTTTCCCGATTTTGCCATGTTGTTAAGCATGAGTTCGTTATCGTAATGGGTTAAGAATACAGGTGAAGGGAGCCCAGAGGCACGTCCAGAGGAGAACCAGAAGAAACGCGGGGAGTATTGGTGTTTGATGTGTTCTAAGAGCTCCTGTGTGGCTTTCTCTTTACCAATACGGAGTTTGACTTTGAGTCCTCGGTTGAATACATAGCTTCTCTCTTGTTTGTAACCTGCTTCTTTGTAATAATCGAGGAGGTTTCTGATGACTTCCGCCGGATCGCGATCCTTTCCTTCCACTTGTTGAGGGTTAAGGACAAATTCCCGAAGATTTTCCTTGTAATCAGATTTTTTAACAAGGGGAAGTCCGTATTTAGCCCAATCTGTCGGAGTCTGAAGATCAAAGGGATCGACATTATGTTTTTTGAATAATCGTCGGTAGAAGGGATGATTTGGGTAGACCTGGTACCGGATAAACGCCCGGAATTTCCGGTTTTGCAGAGATTCTATTTCATCATATTTCATTGTTTTTAAATCATCAAATGTCAGAAACCGCTTCATTAGAGAGCACCCATTACAACCTGTTTTTTTTCAATTGTAATGCATAGCTTGTTCGTAAACCGCAAAAAGACTTTCGATGGGTTAAAATTCGGAGGCCGTTCGGTCGCCATATTCTATCCTTTTATCAATTTGAACGAACTATAGCTAAATTGGAATGGTTTATCCTTCTAAGAAGAAAGAGAAGAAAAGCGGGGAATGTTAATCGACAAGGTCGATGAGTGCGACGTCTTCGAAAATCCCGGAGGGTAATTTTCGACGAATAGTGATAGGGAGTACTCGCTTTTCCAATTCTGCCTCTGCAATTCGTATAGGATCGTGAAAATCGGGACCAATGCGAGTTAGAATTGGTGCACCCATGGAAATTTGAAGGGCACGAGCTCCCACTACTCGGGATTTTTCATATCGGGTCATTCGTTTAGGACCGATTTCAGGTCCCTTCTTCGACACATTCTCCGCCTCTTGTTGTTATGTTATTTAATCTTCGAAATCTCCGCCACCTGGTGGGCCACCTGGTGGGCCACCAGCAGCCATACCCTTAGAAGCTATGACGTCATCAATGCGAAGGAGCATTTGTGATACTTCACTTGCTGATTTGATGGCTTGACGTTTCACTACTAAAGGCTCCCAGACGTTAGCTTTTGCTAAGTCACCAACTTTGCCTTTGATACCATCGACACCTGCACTGACTTCGTTCTTCTCATGGCGAGCTTTGAGATCGGCTAGAATATCAATAGGATCAAGACCCGCGTTCTCAGCAAGAGTCTTAGGGATGATTTCCATTGCCTCTGCAAATGCTATGACTGCCAATTGTTCACGTCCAGGAAGCTTTTCTGCGTAGTCATGTAATTGTTTCGCAACATGAACTTCCGGAGCGCCGCCACCTGCTACCACACGACCATCCTCAACCACGTTCCGAATAACGCAGAGAGCGTCGTGTAAAGCCCTTTCAGCTTCGTCTAAGACGAGATCGGTGCTTCCTCGAAGGAGAATACTAACTGCCTTGGGATTCTTAGCTCCTTCTACGAAGACCATCTTATCATCAGCAATTTTCCGTTCATCAAACAATTGAGCAGATCCTAGATCTTTCTTTGTAATATCATCAAGGTTTGAAATGAGCTTTCCACCTGTTGCACGGGCAAGCTTCTCCATATCGCTTTCCTTGATTCTACGAACTGCGACAATTCCTTCTTGTGCCATGAAGTGTTGTGCTACATCATCAATTCCTTTTTGACATAGAACGACATTAGCTCCAACCTTTTTGACTTTTTCAACCATATCCCGAAGCATTCTCTCTTCTTCGTCAAGAAAAGCCTGCATCTGAGAGACCTCTCGAATGTCGATTTTAGCAGTAAATTCAGTCTTCTCAACTTCAAAGGCGCTTTGGATGAGGGCAATTTTCGGATTCTTGACCCGCTTGGCCATTCCAGGATGAACTACTTCTTTGTCAAGGACTATTCCTTCGATGAACATTGTGTCTCGAATGGTGCCGCCCTGCTTCTTTTCAACTTTCACGTTGTCAATATCAGCCTGGGTTGAACCATCGATAATATCGGTGATTCGCTGGATTGCAAGCACACCCAAATCAGCTAAAACTTTACGAAATTCAGAGACAACCTTTGATTGCATAGCCGTCATAGCGACCTTCTTTAACATTGTATCACTGGAATCTTCAACAGCAATTGAATCAAGTACGTTCAATGCCTTCTCCGTCGCTTTCCGAAATCCCTCAACAATCACTGTTGGGTGAATCTTCTGATCAATAAGCATTTCAGCTTGCTTTAGGAGCTCACCTGCCAACACAACTGCTGAAGTTGTTCCATCACCTACTTCATCATCTTGGGTTTTCGCGACTTCAACAATCATCTTCGCGGCAGGATGTTCCACATCGATTTCCTTCAGAATCGTGGCTCCATCATTAGTAATCGTAACATCTCCGAAGCTATCAACTAACATTTTATCTTGACCTTTCGGACCAAGTGCGGTTCTAATAGCCTCTGCAATTGCGACAGCCGCCATTATGTTATTACCTTGAGCATCGCGGCCTCGCTCACGTTTTGTACCTTCTTTCAATAATAATATTGGAGTTCCACCGAGTGACATATGGTGTGTCACCTTCTTTGAGTAATATTGGTGCTGTTGCACCTTACACTGACATATAAAAATTTCGCTGCTTCCTATCCTAAAGTCGAAGACGTCCGGCAAGTAAATGTAGATTTCCAATATGCGGAGGCTTACCCAGTTCTCTTTTTACAGCATCATAACAACGCTGAACTTGATCTAATGGTGTTGCTGGTAAATCCTTCATGAGATGATGTGGATGAAAAATCAACAAACTGTATTCAATAGAAGGTTGGTTCAGTTCCTTCAGAAATTGAGCTATTTGTGTAACCTCATGTTCATCAACATAGTGAGGAACTAGAAGAGTTGTTGCCATCAAAGGAGGATAATCTCGCTCCCCAAAAGAGAGGAAATCAGCTAACATCTTGAAATTATTAAAACTTGGCTTTTTTGGTACACCAGAGAGTGCCTGATATATCGGTTCAGAGAAGGCTTTCAAATCAAATTTAATGATTCCACCTGCTTCTTCTACAAGTCTTCCCATCCTCTTCATTAAACTTGGATTCCCGTGACCATTCATCTCAAAGCATTGTCTTAATAAACGATCCTCAAAACGAGTTTGACACTTTTCCATGACCCGAATTGTAAATGGTAGCTGTGGCTCAGGTGACCCACCAAAATAGCAAATACATGAAATCTTCTGATTTTGCTCAATTACATTCAAAAAATCTTCAATATCAACCAAGGATCCTTGTGCAATCCTTTTGTGTGAAACATTCTGACAGAATAGACAATCCAAACTACACCCATAAAAAAAGACGGCAAGATTCGAAAATCCATATTCGGCACTTGGCTTTTTTGCCCATTGTGGATAGCCTACACCCGTCCCAGCCGGACAGAAATACGATCCGCAACAATTGGTCACGTGAGGGTCAAAGTAATAGTGCATCAACGCTTTCGTTGCCGAAACCTTAGCTTCTAAACGGCTTTCAACATTGCTGCGCAATCCACAATAGCCCAAACCATCGGGAGGGATGATGCACTCATTTGCGCAGACCTTGCATTTCAAGCCTTTTTCTTCTTTGGGTACTGTTTCTGGTAGCTCAAAGAGATATTGGCGCCAACTGTGTGCATTCCAAACAAAGCTTTTTGATAATTCAGTATCTTTCCGAAGACAAGCAGAGCAAATTGGGAGAACTTCTGAAAGATTGAATTCTTTGTGGCAAATTTCACAGCGAGTCATAAATACGAACGTCACAGGACTTTTCTAGATTGAACTCCTACACACTGATGCAAAAGAATTCCGCTATTTCTGGCAATGTTCGAAATAGCTTTTTGTCCAATGATGTCAATTGAATAGTGGCGATAAATAGTGCAATATCGTGAGGTTTCCCAATTTTATGATCGGTTAGAAAACACGACGAAACGACTTGAAATGATTGATATTCTCGCCGAATTATTCTCAAACTTGGTAGAAACATCTGATGCTGATACGATGAATCGAGTCGTCTATCTGACCCAGGGCAAACTTTACCCGGACTGGACGGGTAAACCAGAAATTGGAATAGCGGAGAAAATGGCGATTAACGCAATTGCCATAGCGCTAGGAATTAATTCTAAACAAGTAACTAAAACAGTTAACACAACTGGTGATATTGGTATTGCTTGTGAACAGTTGTTAACCCAAAAGAGACAAACTGCTCTTTTTCAGGTACCCCTTTCAGTTTTACAAGTGTATGAGTCGCTGGTCAAAATTGCTGCTGCACAGGGTACAGGAAGTGCAGACTTCAAAATTCGGACACTAGCAGGTCTAATCAACGCGGCTATTCCAATTGAAGCTAGATATTTACTCCGGACTGTGACAGGTGCATTGAGACTTGGTATAGCTGAAATGACCGTACTCGATGCACTGGCTGTTGCCTTTGCTGGAGGCAAAGAAAATCGAGCAAAAATCGAACGAGCCTACAACATCACCAGCGATTTAGGATACATCGCTGGATTGATTTCCACAAAAGGGCTTCAGGCTATCGAGGATGTTCATGTATCTTTAGGGAAACCAATTCGAATGATGGCAGCCCAGAAATTATCCACTGCCCAGGAAATCATCGAAAAATTAGAAGGAAAACTCGCAGGTGAATGGAAACTAGATGGAGAGCGAATGCAAATCCATAAAAATGATCAAGAAATCACGATTTTTTCTCGCCGGCTTGAACAAATAACTGACATGTACCCTGACGTTGTACAATTAGCAAAAGAGCATTTCACATCTAAAACTTGTATTGTGGAAGGTGAAGCAGTGGCAGTTGATAAACAAGACACGGAAAAGCTGCTACCTTTTCAAGTGCTCATGCGACGTCGACGAAAATACAAAATTGATGAAATGGTCAAAGAGATACCTGTTGCTATTTTCTTTTTTGATTGTCTTTACGTCGATGATATCGATCTCACACAGGAACCCTACTTGAAACGAAGAGCCCATCTCGAACAGATTGTCAAGAAGAGTAACTATACGCGTCTTGTACCCGCCAAAGAACTGGCTACTTCATCAGATGTAGAAGCTATGTTCCGTGATGCACTAGAACATGGTAGTGAAGGGCTAATCGTAAAATCTACTGGTTTGAATTCAATTTACCGTGCTGGGGCACGAAGCTGGCTGTGGGTAAAGCTCAAAGAATCTTACCAAGCTCAAGCCATAGGACCGGTCGATCTTGTTGTAGTAGGTGCGTTTTGGGGAAGAGGTCGACGAGCAAAAACCTATGGCGCTCTGCTTGCGGCGGTTCGTGATGAGGAAAGTGGTGAATTCAGAACGGTGTGCAAAGTTGGGACTGGCTTCAGTGACGAAGAACTTGAAAAACTTCCGGAACGCTTCAATTCTCTCATCCTTCCCCAGAAAGATTCCTTAGTAGATTCTAAGATGAACGCCGATGTTTGGTTCCGCCCTGCCTTGGTCTTTCAAGTAGTGGGAGATGAGATAACTAGGAGCCCAGTTCATACCTGTGCATTCAATCAAGTGGCACCCAATGAAGGTCTTGCCATACGATTCCCACGATTTGATGGAACTTGGCGTTACGATAAATCACCTGAAGAAGCTACCTCAGTGAATGATATTATTACGGCATATAATGCCCAAACAAAAATCAGTAAGTAACATTATTTCTGCATCATTGCAAGCACTCTATCAGGCTCTAATCCTTCAATCAGCAGGGTCTTTTTTTCCGACTTTCTGCCTGAAACAATACGCACATCTTCTATTGAAATTCCAAGGCGTTTCGCAATCACTTTAACAACCTCCGCGTTTGCCTGACCGCGAACTGGAGGCGCCTTGACGTACACTTGGCAATTTTTTCCCTCATTTAATTCGATGCCTTGCTTCTTTGATCGTGTTATTACTCGAACAAAGAGTAAGGTTCCCTTATCGTGAGGCTCAATCATCACATTCTGCCAGAACCTTTATCTGCCATATCAAAAATGTCTTACTAAACCAATTGTACTCCGGCAGTGAGAGGTGTAGGCACAAAAATGTCAGATAATATTCAAGCCTGGGTCAACTATATGCAACAGGTTGATAGCACCATTATGGCTGTTTCCGTCATCCGAAATGATGGAACTGTAATGTTTACAACTCCAAATTGGACTATCGCTGGGGCTGAAATTCTTTCAGCAATTCAAAGCAAACCACCCAGTATCACAATTCAAGGAGTTAAATACAGCACAATTCAAGCAACTGATCATCATCTGGTTGCAACAAATGTTCGTGGTCAAGGTTCAATTGTTATCACTGCCGCGCGAGACAAAGGATATGTAATCGCCTACGTTTCTCCTCAAGGCGATGTGCAGGGCGCTTATGTCGAAATCGCCAAAGCGTCAGCTAACATTGGAGGCTTCATGTAACTCAGTCCTGGCAATCACCATCGCAATTGTTCCCTCTTACAATAATACCAAAAATTCACTCTCGGAGTGTGTCCCTCATCAACCCGTCTCCACGTTCAAATAAACGGGCATCGGACTCGAAAAACCCTAATGATAAACAAGACGAGCAGTGGATGCTCGATCTTCGACGAAAACGTGACCTCCAAGTGACAGGAAAACCAAAACCCACCCAACAGCGTAACCTCGAACGATTAAAACACATTCTAAAATCAGAAGGCTTCAAAATTCGTGGAAATCGACTTTTAATTGAGCGTGAAGAGGCAACCTTTGAAGTTGATCTTAAAATGGGAAATGTTCAAGCCCTGCAAGAGGGAAAAGAACCCCTAATACTCTGCGTTACCCAAGATTCTACACCTTGGGCTAACATTGAAGATTTAGCTGACTTCGACCTGTTTCTTCTCTCAATCATCTACCTTCTCGCCCGTGAATCGCTTCCAGAAAGCATCACAGAACAGCTTGAAAATCAGGAGAATTGAGACGGTTTCGGGTTCTGAATTTCTATTCCACGTTCCATCAAATTCTGATGAAACGGGCGGAAACACTTATAGCTAAAAACTATTGAATCGTCAAGCCCCGTGGAGGAATACCTTATGGCTGTAAAAGTTGCCATCAACGGACTTGGACGAATCGGACGGAATTTTCTCCGTGGCGTGATGAAGGCCAAAGATCTAGAAATCGTTGCAGCAAACGACTTAGGCGATACCAATATTGTTGCACATCTACTGAAATATGACTCAATTTATGGACAATATCCTGGAACCATTGAAGCTGCCCACAATGAAATCATAATCGACAATCACCCTATCAAAATGTTCCGGGAACGAGACCCCGCTAATCTCCCATGGAAAAAACTGGACGTAGCTATCGCCATTGAAGCTACGGGTGTTTTTCGTGACCGCGACAAAGCTGCATTACACCAAAAGGCGGGTGCACAAAAGGTGATAATTTCTGCCCCTGGAAAAGGAGAAGATGCCATGTTTGTTCTCGGCGTCAATGACCACACATATGATCCCGACAAGCATAACATCATCTCGAATGCCTCATGCACCACCAACTGTTTTGCTCCTGTCATCAAAGTTCTAATGGAAACCTATGGAGTCAAACGGGGGTTCATGTCCACCATACACGGATACACACTCGACCAACGAATGCTCGATGCCATCCACAAAGACTACCGACGCGCTCGTGCTGCACCCATCAACATCATCCCCACAACAACAGGGGCTGCAAAAGCCATCATCCGATTGTTTCCCCAGCTTGAAGGTAAACTTGCTGCTATGGCCTATCGCGTACCAGTTCCGGACGGATCAATCATCGATCTCAGCGTTGAACTTGAAAAAACCACAACAAAAGACGAAATTAACCAAACCTTCCGCAAGGCGGCTCAAACGAATCTCAAGGGAATCTTACAATACAATGAAGATCCCATCGTATCAACCGATATTATCGGTAATCCCCATTCATCCATTTTTGACAGTCAACTCACCGAAGTTCTCAGCAACAACTTTGCTCACGTCGTATCATGGTATGATAATGAAGCAGGTTTTAGCACACGGTTAATTGAACTTACTCAATTAGTCGCCTCAAAGATGTAAAAAAAGAAGGGACACGAGGACTATCTGCAAGAAATAATCCTCATAATCCTTCTCATGAGTATTGGTTACTCCAGTTTTGGTTCTGACAAGAGTTGAGCGAGAAGATGCCCGCCAAAGGTAAGACTTGCAGAGGTTCGCCGCCTACTCGCTGGTTTAGTTTCCAGTAATCCTGCCTCTTTGAGAACATTTAGGTTAAATTTTGTAGTACTTAGTGGCATACCTAATTTCTGCGAAAGACGATCTGCGAGCCCAGTGGGTGAAAGATCGGGATAGTAACGTAGTGTTTGATTTGAAGCAAACAGTAACAGGCGTTGTTTTTCAGTTAATCGTGTTGACGCAAGCTGCGTGAATGCATTCGCTAGGTGTAGCATAAAGCGTTCAAAAAGCGGAGTCGAACCCAAGTCATCGAAGAAGTAACCTTCGGTGGAGGATTTCGTAGCCAACCCCATCAGGTTCAGTTGCCATGCATGATACCTCCATAATTTATGAGACTTGAGTAAAAGGGCATTAGAAATAACAGTGTATTAACGTTTTGGTCAAGAATTCCTAGCCAGACTACTCACAAAAGCCTTGGGAATCTAACCGCTACACTAATTTTTTTACAAGGTTTTTTCAAGATTATATCAGGTGAAATGCTCTTGTCGAAAGTTGAATTTGAATATGTTTGCATACAAGTTGACCATCACAAAACAATTGCTAAAGCAATTACCCAATACCTACAGGAGGGTTGGCGGCTTCACACTTACCAAGCTGTAGGCTCACCAACCATGGTAAACCATTATCTGCTCTTCGAAAGGGGCTTGGATTGGTAAATCCGCGACAACGTTGGTGGCGTTTACTCAAAGGTCATTTACAATCAGGACTCTAGACAAGTCGATTTTTAGTCAAGACAATCTGATTTATTACAAAATTTATGAGAAAAGTACAAAATGACAGTTGATGATTCCTGACTTCTAAATTCAGCTCATTCTTTTCCCAAAGAGTAGTTTTATTTTACCTGCGGGTTTTTGCAGTTTTCATGTATTTTTTTATGGATCCAATTGCTGCAACACCAAACAAGATTAGCCATAAAATAAGAATGATTAGTGCATGAAGAATTAAATTCCAGAAAATACAATTGTAGTTCCATCTCTTACATTGCCTCTATATTTAAAACACGTAAGCTTTCTTTCACCGCCCAAAGTCAGGATTTTAGGCATTTGCCATCATATAAAATTCGCAAGAAGATTTCGAAATTTTTTCTTATTGGAGTTACCCTTGATTTTAAACATGAAGTTCACCCACTCCTAAGATTAACACGTGAACAGACAAACTTCATACATTTTCAATGGATATCAATAACACATTATAAAAATTTCCGAGTATCTTAGTAAAATAAAATCTAAAACTAAGAAAAAGAGAAAAATTTATAACATTCTTGATGTCCTCTCCCTTCTGGTGAAGAGTATGGAGGGCACTTTAGAGGCTTATGTGTCTCGTGAGATCATCCGAATATATAGAGATCACTCTCTCGTGGCGGTAAACGAGGTTTTACCGGGTCGAATGATTGTCGACTTCCATTTTAAGAAGAGCGACGACACCGACGTTTTCGTGGAAGTTACTGCTAAGAAGATAGGGCGCACTATGCTCGATTGGATAATCAATATTTACGCGGCGATCTCCAACATTGAACCCACATTGATGAGATTCGAGCTGATAGTGGTTGGCCCGGAAGTAGAGGACTCTTTGAGAAAGGAGCTTGAAAAGATTCCAGTGAAGTTGCTGACCTTCGAGCAGATCGGGATAACAAGTGAAGATGTTCTAAAATTAAGAGAATTTGAGCTACAGAGAAAACGAGAAACTCGGCGTCTTTCACCGGATGAAGCTAAGCTGGTTGCCACCTGGGAGTCTGAAAACGAGACTATTATCCGTTCTTCTAACGTTCAGGAGGCTTTGGGTTGTTCGCCAGATTATGCATATCTGTTGCTACACAGTCTCGAAGAAAAGAAGTGGATAGAGCGAGTTTCCCAAGGTCTATATCAGTTCATCCCTTTAAGCTATGGCTACCCAGACAGAATACCACCTACAAATCCCTACGTTATCGGTGCCTCTCTCATCGAGCCATACTATTTCAGTTACTACACATCCAACAGTCATTACGGACTCACTACACAGATTCCCTACATGGTATTCATTGCGACCACTAAGAAGAAGCCAGATTTCGAGTGGTCAGGTAGCAATTTTAAATTCATAACGTTGTCTAAGAACAAGTTCTTTGGTTACAGGAAAGAAGTAATTTTCGATACGTTAGTGAACATAGCCGAGCAGGAAAAATCACTGGTAGACTCATTCGATAAACCGAGATATGCAGGTGGGGTAGAGCAACTGGCGGGGATTATGTGGCGAGGGCTCTCCCGAGTCAATAAGGATAAGCTTGTCAAGTATGCGGTAAAGATGAACTCCCATTCCCTTATCCAAAGATTGGGCTTCATCATCTCTTTTCTTGCTGAGGAAGATCTCGTGAAGCCACTATCAACCAAACTAGAGAATATGTTACTAGACCATATAGGAAGAACGGTAATATACCTAGACTCAAAGAGGCCGAAGTCAGGTAAGATTTCCAAGAAGTGGAGAGTAATCAACAACGTCCCTAGATCTCAGCTGCTAAGCGAAATCGAAATAAGGTGAGCAATGGTGCTGGAGCAAAGACACGTAACCTTTTACGCCCGCTCAAGTGGGATACCAGAAAATAGGGCTGAGCGGGACATAGTTCTAACCTATGTCTTACGCATCATGTCTAAAACCATGCTTTCAAGACTAGCTTTCAAAGGTGGAACCTCCCTAAAGAAGATATATTTTGGGAAGACAGGCAGGTTCTCAATGGACCTCGACTTTACAAGCATCGATATAAGTCCTAAGGAGTTCCGCGAAGAAATCAAGGGTCTTTTGAACAAAAAGAGCTGGTATGGCATAGACTTCACGGTAGTTGAAGAAAACCAGACTTCAGAATCCTATCTAGCAGTGGTAAGATACACCCACGAATGGAATCCAGGAACCCTCTTCGAACTCTAGGTTAGCTACCGAGAAGAACCTATCGTTCCTCCTGTAGAACTTCTTCTCCAGAGTGAGATTTACTTCAAGTATTGCGAGTTCCAAAGATTTCCTGTACAATGTATGCAAAGGGATGAGGTTCTATCTGAAAAAATTAGAGCAGCTTTCCAAAGAGCCAATAGTAGAGATCTGTACGACCTATACTTATTCTCCGAACTCCCTCATAATAGAGAAACCATCAAGGCGCTAGTGGCTGTAAAATGTTGGAATGTAAGAGACCCATTCGATTCAAAATTATTCTTTGAGAAGGTGGAAAAAGGTGACTACGACTGGGAAGATCTCAGAAACCTCGTTCGTAAAGAAAGATTGCCCCTAGAAGAAGAAGTTATCACAAAAGTACTAGACGGATATGAGTATTTAGGAGACATGGATAAAGATCTATCTAAAATTATTAGAGATTCAAAGGCGCATAAGGAGAAGAATCTTGTAGCAAAAATATTAGCCCATTTGAGAGACAAGTGCTAATCCTAAAAAATTGCTAATCAGTCTTTTTAGATATTCTCACTATATACATAAGGCTTTAACCGACCGATTCAAGTTTTTAAGAACCTTTGAGTGAAAAATTCTTCCGGAGAGCTGTTCGAGGAAGAATAGGAACTAATATTTTTTGGATGAGTTTTATTTTACACAGCGATTCAGATAAGGGTGTGTGAATTTCCCTAGGAATAAAAAAATCAGTGTCTGAGATGTGTTGCTACAAAAATTAGATTCGATTATAAAGAGAAAGAATGACCTCATTGAGAAAAATCTCACAGAAGAAGTATCTGAACAATACAATGAGCTTCTGGCTAGGCAAGTCAGCCTTGAAGAAAACCTCAAGAAGCACGACGATGAGTATATGAAGAAAGAAAGGGCGTTTGATCGAAGCAAGTGTCCAATATCTACTCCCTTCAATGAGGAATGGAGTTCCTTTAAGCCCTCCCTCAAAGATTCCGGCGATTTTCTTGAGCCTTAAAAACATGAAGATTGCCTCGATGATTCTAACAGCCCGGGTAATAAAGAGCTCAGAAGAAACTGTTTATAGAAACTTAGGGTAAATTAACGAAGAATATTAGTTCCTCTGCTAAACTTTTGCTAACT
>Ga0209636_10000612_pt1 | contig 35459 bp, 31 predicted proteins | sample DeeMarSWOR152_54_FD_187464 | JGI IMG/M metagenome (GOLD analysis project Ga0209636, IMG submission 187464) | Marine sediment microbial communities from White Oak River estuary, North Carolina - WOR-1-52-54 (SPAdes) (version 2) | ecosystem: Environmental > Aquatic > Marine > Intertidal zone >... | reverse complement strand
AAAAACGCCAACATGTACTACCTCACAAAGTTTCTGGCTCCAGACCCCTTCATCTTCCTCAAGAAAGTCGACGCAGACCCCGTAATCGTCGTCAACCAAATGGAGTATCCACGGGCGCAAAAGCAGTCCATCGTCAAAGACGTGAGATCCTACGTTGACTACAAATACCTTGAAGTGGTGAAGACCGCGAAGAAGCCACGTCTCGGCACCATGAAGTTCATCGCGAATGTAGCCAAGAAGGAACTTGGCGCAGACACAAAAATTTGTGTACCTCACAACTTTCCAGTAATGGCTGCTGACGTACTCAGGGAGGAAGACCTAACCGTAAAGCCAATGTTCAACGTCGTCGAGAAAGCTCGAGAAACCAAGGATGCCAATGAAATAGACGATGTTAAGGCTGTCCAGGCAGTTGCTGAAGAAGTTACTGCTGAGGCCATAGATTTGATAGCCAAAGCCGATGTGGACGCCAATGGAACGCTGATTGTCAAAAAAGAACCTCTAACGGTTGGCAAAGTAAAGTCATTTTTTGGACATAAATTCTTGGATCACGGATGCGTAATGGAAGAAGACATCATAGTCGCGTGTGGTCCCAAAGGATCAGACCCCCACTATTTTGGTAATCCACAAGATGAACTAAAAGCCAACCAACCCATCATCTTAGACATTTACCCCCGGAACATCCAAAAGCGTTATTGGACCGACATGACTCGAACAATTGTGAAAGGAAAGGCTTCAGACAAAGTTAAAAAAATGTTTAACGCCGTTCTCGAAGCCAAGAACGCTTCCATGGATGCTATTCAAGACGGCGTCCTCGGGAGCGACATCTACGACGTGTGCTGCGACGTGTTGGAGAAGGCAGGCTACGAAACCACAAGAGGAGGAAAACAGATAACGAGAGGTCTGACCCACGGTTTAGGTCATGGAGTAGGTTTAGACATACACGCTCTTCCCAGGATGAACGAACTCTACATGTTTCCTCTGAAAGAACATAACATCGTAACAGTTGAACCTGGCCTCTACGATCCAGATGTCGGCGGACTAAGAATAGAAGACATTGTAGAAGTCACGAAGACTGGATGCAACAACTTGACAAAAATGGAGATACGCCTAGAGGTTTAGAAGGATTGGAGAGCGAGACACTAGCCTCCACTCATAAGCGTCATCAAAATAACGTTGTCACTTTCACTAAACTTAGTATCAATGCCACGAAGCTGACCCATCAAAACCCCGTTGACCGTGACAACGAAGCCATTTTTGACGTCCTTCAAAACTGGTTCATAAACCTCTTTTCTAAAGGCCTCACATTGGATTCCAGCCAGTTTATTCAGTAAATCAAAAAGGGAAGCGTCTTCGTTAAGCTCAAATTCGAGCAACAGGCTCATAGCCCCCTAAAAGGAGAAACCTGTCAGTCGGGCGTTAAAAATCGCCCCGGGCCCGTCACCTTTGCTAAATCTAACCTCAGACTATTATTTCGTACGCGGCTTTGGTGAGTTTCTCCGCCTTGTCTTTTTGCACGATCACGGTGTCTTCTATGCGGACCCCGCCAAAGTTGACGATGTAGATACCTGGCTCCACGGTTATTACGTTTCCCGCCTTCAAGGTCTCTTTGCTTTCGGGGCCCAAAGTGGGGGGTTCGTGGGTCTCGAGTCCGATGCCGTGTCCCAAGTTGTGAACGAAGTATTCGCCGTATTTCTTCTCTTCGATGAGGCTTCTTGCGACTGCGTCTGTGTCGCCTGTCCTGACTCCCGCGCGGATGCTTTGAAACGCTCTCTCCTGAGCCTCCCTCACGATCCTATAGATCTTGACTTGTTTTGTTGATGGTTTTCCGATAATTAAAGTTCTGGTTAGGTCAGCTCGATAGTGTTGATAGGTGGCTCCGACGTCTATCACAACTAGATCTCCCTTCTGGATTTTTCGGTTGGAGCACCCTCCGTGGGGAAAGGCTGAGCGGACGCCTGAGGCCACGATGGTGTCAAAAGCAACCCCTCCAGAGCCTAGCCTTCGCATGGCATACTCCATTTCCGCAGCTATTTCAAACTCTCGCAACCCCGCCTTAATCGTCTCAAAGGCTGCCCTCACGCCCTCGTCAGTGAGTTCAGCCGCCTTCCTCATACATTTTATCTCGGATTCGTCCTTCACCTCACGAAGTTCCCAAACCAGCTTGCCTTGAGCCTCCAATCTGACGCCTTTTAAGGCCTTCCTAAGCTTCAGATAAACGGAGGCTTCGATAGAGTCTAAGCCCACATGCCTCAATTTAAGCCTCTTGATTTCATTCGCGAGTTTTAGGTCGACATTTTCACCTCTCCTCACAAGCTCAACTCTACAGTCCTTCGCCGTTTCTTTGGCTTCCTCATAGTTTACCCTATGGACGTAGAGTACGTTTTCACCTTCCTTTGGAGTGAGCAATCTAGCTCCACCTAAAAAGCCTATGAAGTATAGAATGGTGATTTCGTTTGCTACGAGGTATCCGTCTAGTTTCTCTCTGTCCAAAATTTTCTTCAAAGATTCAATTCGATTTTTCAAACCGTAGTTCCCATACTGAATTCATAGAGGACATTTAACTATAACTTTTGTGTTGATGCGTTAGTAGACCCAGTCCAAGGTGTTCTCCGCATAAGTGTTTGGGTCCATTTCCTGTATCCTTCCCTTGTCCACATCTATTATGTATATAGCATGCAGATGGGCGTTTCTTATCTCGTCAAGACTTATCGGTGGCTTCTTGTAGTAGAGGTCGCAGAGGCTCTTGATTTCCTTCAACTCCTCTAGGCTTCTGCTTTTAGGCGGCTTAGAAAGGGCTGGAGGGATCTGTATTATGTAATAGGGTGGCACCCCTAATCCAAACTTGTTCGAGTAGTTGCTGTATCGCATTATCTTGCTCGCTATTCTTGTCTTGTTGTAAACCGACGGATCTAGGGCGTGCTCAGGCGGAACGAAGCCAGTCTCTATCTCCACAATAAGGGTTCCATAACCCTTCACCCCATACAAATCACATGTTAGTCCTCCCTCAATAGAGTGCTCCACATCCACCTCGTAACCCTTTAAAATAAGGTGCTTGGCGCATACAAGCTCCATGACAGAGTGGTTAATCTTTACAACCCTCTCCTCCTGAAGGCGGATCAACCTATCCTTCAGGCTGTTCAGTTTCCCTCTTGTCTTCTCATCGATGTCCCCATTCATCCTCTCTAGTATGAGGCTCAGGTCCCTCTGAAATTTTTTCACGTCTATACACTTCTAACTATTTTGTTCAAAGGTAGTCGGCAATACTATTAAACTCTACCCCACATCGATGGAAGACCGGATTGGGCCTCTCTTCCTAACTGAGGTGTCTATTTAACAAATTACAAAACTGAAGTGATTACCATACATTAAGAACGTAAGTGAAAGGTCCGTAAAAAATATATTGCGTGGATTCAATTATCGCTTGGTGAAGAGCATTGTCTAGTTGGGTTTGTCTAAAATGTGGACATAAATGGAGCCTCGAATCAAAATTTGATCCGAGAAATTGCCCCCTATGCAATACACAAGTGATCATGCAAACGGGAAAGTAGAAATCTCAGAAAGACGGACAACATGAAACGATAAGTAAATTGAGTCAAACTTCAGCTCAAAAAGATGTGACTCCACATCTACTATAAATAACATAAAACTTTCCCCGCTCCGGGAGTTCTTCATTTACATGAGGATGAAAGTTTGGTGAGGGGTAGGTAAGTTTTAGTGTTAAAGGCTTTCTTCTGATTTGGTCAGCCTCCGCTTATGAGTGTCATTAAGGAGATTCTGTCGCCTCCTTTTAGCCTTGTTTTCATACCGCGAAGCCGACCTATTAGAACGCCGTTAATCGTGACAATGTATGACGGATCTAAGACATTTTTCTCGTCCTCATCAAATAAGCTTTTGAGGTTTTCACCGTATGTTTTGGTGAGTCTGTTTAACAGATCTGAGAGGGAGGCGCCTTCCTTTACGTCAACTTCCTCTTCTGTTTTACTTAACTTGCTCCTGATTACACCAAGGTATTGGACCTTTACACGCATTTTTCAACCCGGGCTCGACAATTTGATTTTTGGGACAGACTTTAATATTTCTTGCGTGCTAGAGACAATGCTTTACGCAATGCATTTAAATATTTCAGTGGTATCTTTATTTGTTCCTAATAGGAGGAATAATGCTTGATTGGATATGCAGGACGAATCTTGCGTGTAGACTTGTCGACTGGCAGCAGCAAGACAGAACCACTGAGAGAAGAGATGGCTAAGAAGTACATCGGAGGCATCGGACTTGGAATACGCTTGCTACTTGACAACTCTAAACCCGGCGTAGAACCTCTTAGCGCTGAGAATCCGCTTGTTCTAGTGACTGGACCCATGACTGGCACGATGGGGCCTACAGCGGGAAACGGCATCGCCTTTGTCTCTAAGTCTCCGCTGACAAATGGGACAGGCGAAGCTAAGTCTCACGGCTTCTTTGGCGCTGACTTGAAGCGGGCTGGTTATGACGCGGTTATCTTCGAGGGCAAGTCGGAGAAGCCAGTGTATGTGTGGATCGACGACGACTCAGTCCAACTCATGGACGCCAAACACCTCTGGGGTAAGTCTCCCATGGATACGGAAGATGCTATTAGAGATGAGTTGGGGGACTACTACGTTCGTGTGGCAGCCATCGGTGAAGCAGGGGAGAAACTTTCTAAAATCGCTGCCATCATAAACGACAAGACCCGAGCGGCCGGAAGAACTGGAATGGGTACTGTGATGGCCTTCAAAAACCTTAAGGCCGTCGCTGTGCGTGGGACCAAGGATGTGACCGTTGCGAATCCCGAAGAGTTTCTGGAATTTGTGAAGATGCTTCACGAACGGATGAAGGGCCCAGCTACAACAAAATATAGAACCTTGGGAACCCCCCTAAACATTCTTGTCCACAACTCTCTAGGAGCATTGCCCACAAGAAACTTCACTAATGCCACCTTCGAAGGAGCTGAAAAGGTCAGCGGGGAATACTTGAATGAACGCTTCGTCGCAAAAATCATTGGTTGCTCTTCATGTGCTATGCGTTGTGAGCACATTGCGCTTGTTCCGGAGGGTCCGTACAAGGGGGCGCTCACACGGGTGGAGTATGAGCCCCTATGGTCGCTTGGACCACACTGTGGCGTAGACCGTCTAGACGCTATCATCGAGGCGATGCACCTATGCAACTACTATGGGCTGGACTCCTTAAGCGCTGGCAACGCCGTCGGATTCGCCATGGACTGCTATGAACACGGAATTCTGACCAAAAAGGACACTGATGGCATAGACCTTAGCTTCGGAAACGCCGAAGCCCTCATAGATACATTACACAAAATGGGCAAACGGGAGGGATTAGGCAACATTTTGGCCGAAGGTGTTAAGAGAGCTGCAGAAAAGATCGGTAAGGGTGCGGAAAAGTACGCAAACCACATTAAGGGACTCGAGATGACAGGCTATGACATCAGAGGCCTGAAAACAGCGGCTATAGGCTACGCAGTCTCATTCCGTGGAGCCGACCACAACCGACATGGAGCCTATGGGCTTGACCTTAAGGGGACGGTAGACCGCTTCAAGGTGGAAAAAGGGAGAAGCAATCTCGTCATCGAAATAGAGGACCTCTACACAATAATTGACTCACTCATCCTCTGCAAGTTCTCCAGGGGCACATACTATGAAACATTCGAGGACCTTGCTCGTTATTACACGCTGGCTACAGGGATCACAATAACTCCTGAAGAGCTTAGGATAACCGGTGAAAGAATCAACAACTTGGGGAGACTCTTCAACATTCGAGAGGGCCTTACCAGAAAAGACGACCACCTTCCAGCCAAGGTGATGAGCACCCCCATACCTGACGACACCGTCTCCAAGGGAAGCTACATCACCCAGAAGGAGCTGGACTTCATGCTCGACGACTACTACTCCTGCCGTGGATGGACAATTGAAGGCGTTCCAACCATAGAAAAGCTCAAGGAAATAGGTCTCAACGATCTCGCATACATCGTGAAGCCAAAAATTGAGAAACCGAAGAAACCTGAAACGAAGAAGAGTTAAATATGACGTAAGTAATATGAATTGAGGAATGAATATGGCTGCGGCTCCTGTAAGAAAATTTGTTTCAGCGGATCCCGAAAAGTGCGTCGGATGTGCTGTCTGCGAATACATATGCTCCTTTGAAAAGGAGAAGGCTTTCAATCCATTGAAGTCTCGAATACGGGTTGTGCGCTTGCACCCACTTATCAACCTCTCGGTGACCTGTAGGCTTTGCGAAGACCCCCCTTGTGTGGCCGCGTGCCCAAGGGATGCTCTGGAACAGTCTGGGGAAACCGGCGTCATCATAATTGACGAGGAGAAGTGCAACGGTTGCGGCTGGTGCATCGAAGCGTGTGACTACGGAGCCATTACGCTTCATCCAGAAAGTAGGGTAGTCTTCGTGTGTGACCTTTGTGATGGCGAGCCCAAGTGCGTTGAGTGGTGCCCCGAAGAGGCGCTGGACTTTACAACACCTGATCTTCTCGCTCAGAAGGCTCGAAGGGCCGTTGTAAAGAAGCTGTTCCAAGAAGCCATGAAAACCGTACCAGCCTAAACCCTCATCCCTTTTTTTACTTTCAAACAATCGCTCGTAACGGCATCTTAGCGGGTCTTATCTCTGTTTTGATTTATTTCTAACGTACAGAAGAATACATGTTTAGCGATGACCAACATTAGGTATTTACTAAGGAAGAATTTTTAAAAGAAGATTAGTCAAGTATTCCGCTGTTTTTTCTACCTCTTCTGTTAGGCCTTCGCCAAAGCTCGCATCCCCTGGCTGTATCATAAGCAGAGCAATCTTAGTTTCAAGTGTACCCGCAAGATAATCGCAGAAGATTTGAAGTGGTAGAGCGTGCGTTGATATTGGCGGAACGACCGCCATTTGCCAACGTTCTATAAGCATTGAGAAACCTGCCTTTAGATCTAAAAGAGCAGCGTCAATAACCAGTATGTGGGTGGGTTCAAACTCAGTTATCGGCTCTATAAAACTCTCGGGGACTGTTTCACACTCTATTAGGCAAACAGACCTTGAAACCCTGTCCCGCATTTTTCTTACAATGTGAACTCCGACAAAGTCGTCTCTCCGGAGAGGATTTCCAATGCCCGCAATGACAACCCTTCGAGCGTTATAAAGCCAGTTCCGCAACTCATCCCAACATTCACTTCGGCTATTTACATATCCTTTTTTCATTTCTTCATCTCTAACATGCGGTTTAAAGAAAGTTTAAAGAAATATTAAGTGGTTATGCGGCACGGTAGAAAGGAAAACTTAAACTTTTCACAGGAGGTTTAGAAGTTTAGATGCGTCTACTCTGAGGTCTTTTATGGCTAGTTCCTCTGGGTCGATGTCCATGGCTAGCCCTAATAGCTGTGTATAGTGGAGCACGGGGATACCAAATTTTTCGTTGAGGGCTCTTTCTATTCTAGGCTGGTTGAGGTCATACATCATATGGCAGAAGGGGCATACTGTGATCATCGCCTGCGCACCCACTACCCTAATGTGATTAAGCTTTTCACCCGCCAACAGAAGCGGAATATTAGGATTTACGCCGATTATTGGGTTGCCGCAGCACTCTGTTTCATCCATGTAGTCCAAGCACTGCGCTCCTGTTGCTTTAATTAGGTTTTTGAGAATTGTGGGATTTTCCGGATCTTCAGAGTCTATGTACTTTGCAGGGCGAACGATGTGGCATCCGCTGTGCTGCGCGACGCGGAGCTGATTGAGGGGCTTCTGGATGCTCTCCTTTATTTTTTCGAAGCCAACATCTTCCGCGAGTACATGAACTAGGTGTTTGACAGTTGTCGTCCCTTTAAATTCCATGCCGATCTCCTTTAGGTATCCATTAACCCTCTCCTTGAGTTTTTTATCCTCTTTGAGGTCTTTGTTTACATGGTTTAGGATACCGAAACATCCGTTGCAAAGGGTCATGATGGGCAGGTTTTGTTGCTCTGCTAGGCAGAGGTTTCGCGCTGCCAAGGTGAGCATCGTTTCGTGGTTTACTGGGTCCATTGGAAATCCGCAGCAATTGAACTCAGGCATCTCTACCAATTCTACGCCGAGTTTTTCAAGGACTTTTCTAGTGGAAATCTCGTAACTTGCGATTCTATAGGGGATAACGCACCCCAGAAAGATCAGGTATTTCAGCTCTGGCATCTTAAGTCGTCTCCTCTTCGACTGTTTTTGAAAAACCCGTGATATCGAATATTTTCACGATGCTCTCTATGTTAGCTTTTGGCAAGGGGGGTAGTCCCAGCTCTCCTCTTTTCCTGAGTCGAAGTTCTGGAATCTTGTACGCGTAGCCTGTTTCCCGAATGCTGGACGAGAGATCCTTGTAGACGCTGGGCATATAGCCTTCCTTGACGGCTAGGTTTCTGAGAGCCCTCACGATGCTCGCGACTTCCACTCCCTGAGGGCAATGGTCAATACACGTGAAACAGGTAGAGCAAAGCCATATGACGTCGCTGGGAAGAAGCCTTTCCTTCAATCCTAGGTGTGTCATTCGCATTAGTTTTCTAGGTCTATATGAGTCGGTGAACCTTGCAATAGGGCAGTCGGCAGTGCATGAACCGCATTGGAAGCACAGCATGATCTTTTCTGCGCCTGGAATCTTGCTGATCTCATATTTGAATTTTGGATCCATGTCAGTAATTCTAAGTACTTTTCTTTTCTCCTCCAACACTGTTTGCTTTTTTTCTGACATTGACTTATCCTCCGTGTGGACTCTAAAGCCACTCGTTAACTTTCTAGAAATAAGTCAAATGAAATATGTCTCTAATAACCCTTACGAATCTGTTCGGCTTCAACCGTGGATAAGCTGGCCTGGAAGGTTTATGCTTGTCTTGAAGACTTGTTATTAGAATATCTTGCTAAAGACTTTGTCGACCTTTATCTTGTGGGTTTCGAGTGTTAGTTTCTTTGGGTTACTCCTGATGCTATGCTTAGAAGCTCTGAGTAGTGGATTGTTGGCTTGTTTTAAAGGTTATTGAGATCACTTTCCTTTTTAGAATCTATTCAACCCTCGAGAACGTTTTTTGGTCACAACAATTTAAGTGTGGCTAAATCAAACGTTCTTAGTCTCTTACTAAATCTGCATTTTTGGCTATAAAGTCGATATTCAATGTTAATATATCTTCCAATCTCTTAGGAATTGTTTCTTTGAGTTTAGATTCATCGATTACTTTTATATAATGCCTGCATTTGGCGCAAAAATCGATTTGGAATGCAGGTTGTGATTTGATAATCAAGTGTTTAAGCGTATATGGATCCTTGTTGCCGCAATGAACACAGAGGAAACGGTCAGAGAGATATTCGGTGCCACAAAATGTACATACCAAGTAACGTTTACGTTGTTTAAGTCTAGCTATAAGGGGGATCCTGCCACAAACGGGGCAAGAAGTCTGCCACCATTGATCTAGGAGAGCAGAATCAATCTTTCGGGCAACCTCTTCGAGACAAGGTTGAATCAAAACGCTTATTATGTAAAGTAAAAGTGCAGGTTGAATATCCAACTTTTCTGATGCTTTTCTTATAGAGACTATATTTTCCCTCAAAGTTGCCTCAATTAGCTTGAACAGGTTTGTCTTTCCACTTTCCATAAAGCTTAAGAGTTCTTTTAAACCTCTTTCGTTAATATTTTGTTCGATAAGGACACACACGACTTTTTTAATTACACGAAATAGAATATCCAGATCAAATATCGATGGATCAAGGAAATGAATAATTGGTTTCTTTGCTTCAAAAGACTTTCGCTGTAGACTAGCTGTGGTCATTTGATCATCCCAATTTATTGTCGTTCCTTTTGTTGGAGTATTATCGATCTCTAGTTGTATCTGCAAGATTTTCTTGAATAATTCCAAAGGATCTTGCAGGTCTTCATGTTGCGGAAGCAGCGCAGAAACAATTTCCAACTGTTCTTGAATCGAAGGATTTCCCAACTATAATGCCCCTCCTGAAGTGCATATTAGGGTGCTAGAATTAAATCACAACGAGAATTTATGTATTATTTGCTTTTCTCTAGGCGCAATCTTTATAATTATTTCTAAAGCATAATCCTGTAATTTAGCAGACCTCTGGAGAGTAGGCTATTGGATAGACGAGACTTCCTAAAGGTGGTTGGAGCGGCTTCGGTTGCATCTTTTACACTTGGAGATTTTATTAAAGCGAGTCGAGCGAAGGCATCTGTTGCTGGAGCGACGAGCGAAAAGTGGGAGAAGTATATAGTAGGGCAGAAAACTCCCAGCATATGCCCGTACTGCGGAGTAGGGTGCGGGCTAATGGTTACAACGTTGGACGGTGAGCTCGTGGAGGTGGAAGGAGATCCTATTCATCCAATAAATAGAGGAGCATTATGTAGCAAAGGCCAAGCCCTTTACCAAATAAGGAATGTCGATGGGAAGATCAACTCGCAACGCCTGAGCAAGGTGCTATATCGAGCTCCCAGTGATGACGGATGGCAAGAAAAGACGTGGGATTGGGCTATAGCCGAGATCGCAAAGAGGATCAAGGAAACCCGCGACGCGAACTGGGTTGAAAGAGACGAGGATGATTATGTAGTCAATCGAACCGAGGCTATAGCCTCGGTAGGTAGCGTATTTCTAAACAGTGAAGAATGCTATGCGTTGAGCAAAGCGTTGCGTTCCCTAGGCCTTGTGTATATGGAGAATGAAGCTCGATTATGTTCCTCCCCTGCGGTGGCTGCTCTCGGAGAGACATTGGGTAGAGGTCCCATGACCAATCACTGGATAGATCTGGGCAACAGCGACTGCATCATGGTCATTGGCGCTAACCCTGCTGAGACCTTCCCCAACGGTTTCAGGTGGATCCTCCAGGCGAAGGAGAAAGGTGCTAAGTGCATAAATGTCGACCCACGTTTCACGCGCACCTCGGCCCTAGCTGACATCTATGCAATGCTTAGAACAGGCACCGACATCGCTTTTATCGGGGGAATGATTAACTATGTAATCCAGAATAACCTTTACCACGAAGAATATGTTCGAGAGTACACCGACGCTTCGTTCCTTATTAACCCTAATTATAAGTTCAACGAAGGACTTTTTAGCGGCTACGATGCGGCTAAGAGGATCTATGATAAATCTACGTGGCAGTATCAATTGGATGAGACGGGTATTCCCAAAATGGATAAGAGCCTTCAAGACCCAAACTGCGTCTTCCAACTCTTGAAGAAGCACTTTTCCCGATATGACATGGACACTGTCTGCAAGATAACAGGTACACCGAAGGATGTTTATCTTGAGGTCTGCCGGACCTATACTGCTACAGGGCAAAAGGGAAAGGCTGGAGCTATCGTTTTCTCTTCTGGTGCCGATCAACATAGCCAAGCAACTCAGATAGTTCGGAGCTATGCTATATTGCAGCTTCTCTTAGGCAATATAGGGGTTGCTGGTGGCGGACTCAATGGTATCGCTGGAGCTGTGAATGGTATCGGCTGTACTCTGAACGGTCGCCTCTTTCATCAGCTGCCGGGGAGCCTCCCTATGCCTATGGCTCAAGATGAAAATCTTGCCAGATACCTGGATCGGGTTACCTCACCTAAGTCGAAGATGGAAAGAACTGTGAGTCCATGGACAAGTCGTCCCAAACATGTTATCAGCCTGCTTAAGGCATGGTATGGCGATGCGGCAACAAAAGCCAATGAATTCGGCTGGGGGTACCTGCCGAAGATTGGTGCCAACTATTCATGGATCCCCCTCTTTGAGGCAATGGATGCTGGAGTAATAAAAGGCTTGATATGCTGGGGAATGAACCCTGCTGTGAGTGGGCCAAACAGCGAGGCTACGCGAAAGGCCCTTGAAAAGCTAGATTGGATGGTGGTTGTAGATCTTTGGGAGACAGAGACAGCCGCTGTGTGGAAAAGACCTAATGTTGATCCAAGAAAAAGCAAAATGGAGGTTTTTCTCCTTCCTGCAGCAAGCTCATTGGAGAAAGAGGGAAGTGTCACTAACAGCGCCCGCTGGATGCAATGGCGCTACAGAATTGTAAACCCACCAGGCCAAGCCAAAGATGACCTCTGGATCCTTAGTAAGCTTATGCTCAAATTAAAGGAGCTTTATGGAACCGAAGGAGGGCCCAACGCTGAGGCCATCACCAAATTGACATGGGACTATGGTGACCCTCCCAACATACATAAGCTGGCCAAAGAGATCAACGGTTACGACTTGACCACGGGCAAGCTATTGCCAAGCTTCGGTAATCTCAAGGACGATGGTACCACCAGTTCTGGTAACTGGATCTTCTGTGGCAGCTATACCGATGAAGGCAACCAAGCAGCCCGTCGCGACATCTCCAGGGATCCCTTTGAGATCGGGCTTTATCCTAAATGGGCATGGTGTTGGCCGTTGAACCGGCGTATCATGTACAATCGTGCCTCAGTCAACCTCAGCGGCGAACCCTGGGATATGGAGCGACCAGTTATCCGGTGGGATGCTACTGCCAAGAGTTGGGTAGGGGATGTCCCCGATGGTGGTCCTCCGCCAGGAGCTATATACCCTTTTGTCATGAAGTCGGAGGGACGTGCTCATCTTTTCGGTATGGGCATAGCTGATGGGCCCCTCCCAGAGCACTATGAGCCGTGGGAGAGCCCAGTGAGGAATCCTCTGTCTCCCATCCAATACGACCCAGTTCTTAAGGTCTGGGAGACCAACGGCAAGGATATCCAAGAGAGATATCCCATCCTAGCTACCACCTTCCGCTTTCTGGAGCATATGCACACTGGAAGCGTAACCAGAAACCTGCCTTGGCTAGTGGAGTTGATGCCTGAGATGTTTGTTGAAATTAGTGAGGAGCTGGCAGAAGAAAAGGGCATTACAAGCGGCGCGAAGGTGATTGTTGAATCAAACCGTGGTGAGATCAGAGCTGTCGCTGCAGTAACTAAAAGACTCCGACCCTTAAATGTTAACGGGCAGATTGTTCATCAAATTGGGTTGCCTTGGCACTGGGGCTACATGGGGATATCTAAGGGGGACAGCGCTAATCTTCTAAGCCCTCGAGTAGTCGATGCCAACACTGGGATACCTGAATTTAAAGTGTTCTTATGCGATATTCGGAAGGTCTAATTTTTCCCAGAAAAATAATGTATATTTTTATGATGACCATTGAAATGTTGAGGCTTTAATTAAAAAGAAGGTATAACTTCTAGAATTTCACATAAATGAGGATTTTAAACCCCAATATTTTGATGTATCCTCTGATTTCTGGTTTTCTGGAGGGGAAATATTTATATCCACTACTTTCGGCAACTCAGATTCTGTCTCCTCACCCACTATGGTGAAAAAACCTGTGGTTCCCACTTTCAACTCTTCAAGTTTATCTTTGGGAAAGTTATCAGAAATTTCATATGTTACCTTTGGCGCTATAGGTTTCAAGCTAATCCATCCTTTCTCTTTACTCAAACTCATGATCCTTCCATTAATCACGCTCTTTTTTTCATTCCCCATAATTTTCCACCTCTATTTATAGGGTAGGTTCCAACAGGCATTTATGTTTTGTTTGATCTCTAACGCTCTAAAGAACTTGAAATAATGAAATAGAATAATGGAAAGAATAAAACTAGAGAAACCCTTTAACACTGTGTATGTTTGTTAATAAATACGTAAATAAAGTAAATATGTAAATATTACAAATATACAAACCTAACCTTATAAATATATACGGAAAAGCCACTCGTATATAAAATATATACTCAATCTTTTATACGACTAACCTATAAGAGTGTAAAAACGGTATACTTCGGGAGAGTAGGCTATTGGATAGACGAGACTTCCTAAAGGTGGTTGGAGCGGCTTCGGTTGCATCTTTTACACTTGGAGATTTTATTAAAGCGAGTCGAGCGAAGGCATCTGTTGCTGGAGCGACGAGCGAAAAGTGGGAGAAGTATATAGTAGGGCAGAAAACTCCCAGCATATGCCCGTACTGCGCAGGAGGGTGCGGGCTAATGGTTACAACGTTGGACGGTGAGCTCGTGGAGGTGGAAGGAGATCCTATTCACCCAATAAATAGAGGAGCATTATGTAGCAAACCAGCTGCCCTCCCTCAATTCGTAATTAATGAACGCCGTATTCTTTATCCCATGAAAAGAACCAATCCAAACAAAGGTAAGGATGTAGACCCAGGATGGACTCAAATAACATGGGATGAAGCATACGAAATAATCGCTAACAAGGTTAAAGATGCCCTGTCAGGTTTTCCTTATAAGCATGACGAAGACTATTATTATAACGGCAAGGATAATCCTGTTGCTTGGCTTGGATCTTCTTACTGGAATAATGAAGAATGCTATCTCGGTAGAAAACTAATATCTCTTCTCGGTTCAAACAACGTTGAACACCAAGCCAGAAAATGCCACGCCTCAACTGTGGCTGCCCTCGCTAACACCTTCGGATTCGGCGCTATGACAAATCACATAGTCGATGCCAAGAATAGCAAAGTTTTTCTAATCGTAAGCAATCCCGCCGAATCCCATAGTATGGAGTTCAAATGGGTAACCAACGCCAAAGAAAACGGTGCTATAATAATCAACTTGGATCCCAGATTCCACAGAACTTCCGCCAAAGCAGACATCTATGCCAGATATAGATCTGGGGCAGAAGCCACTATTTTCTTAGGCTTAATCCGATACGTGCTCCACGAGAAGCCAGAACGAGTTGACTGGAACTTCCTAGAGACAAGAACAAATGCCCCTTACATGACTGATGGCACGGGACCGTTGACGGACTGGCAGACGAACCCGAATTCAATATTTAACACGCTAAAAGTTCTCGTTGATCAGTACACACCGCAAGAGGTAGAAAGAATCTCAGGTATTCCAGCAACTAAGTTTGTAGAAGTTGCTGAGACATTTTCATCCATTAAACCGGGCAACATCTACTACGCCATGGGCACCACACAGCACACTAACGCTACTCAGACGATCAGGGCACAAGCAATACTTCAGCTGATCCTTGGAAACATGGGAAGACCTGGAGGCGGAGTCAACGCCTTACGAGGTATAAGTAATGTGCAAGGCTCCACAGACATGAATCTGCTGTCTCACCTGATTATGGGTTACAGGGCTCCGCCAAAAACCGTGGATGAGATTAGAAGGTATCAAAAATGGAAGAATACAGACGCAGCGACACGTGGCGGTTATCTTGGAGGAGCAACATATACGTCTCCAGATGCGAAGACGGGACAGTATGACGCTAGACATTTCCCGACTTGGAATGCTCTAGAATATCATTGGGGAGTATACGTAGGCACGTGGCCTGGAGAGGACCCTGACAACGAGCCAGTCGTATGCGATTTGCCTGTTGGTCTCGGAAATGCTATAATACAGTTGTTCAGGGCAATCAAGGATGGTACAATCAAAGTTCTAATATGCAACGGCGAGAATCCGGCTGTATCTGTGGCAAACGTCAACCTTGTAAGGGAAGCCCTGTCAAGTGAACATCTCTTCCTAGTTGTAGATGAACTCTTCGAAACGGAGACAGCTGTGTATGCTGACATATTGTTGCCTGGGACAACACAGGTAGAAAGAGATGGAAGCCTCACAAATACCGGGAGATGGATTCAATGGCGATGGAAATCTTTGAATCCACCAAGTGAGTGTAAACCAGAATTAACTTACCTAACCGAATTATACCAGAAAATACGTGCCACTTCAAAGGTCGCTGGTATAAAGCTTCCCTCCGAAAAGTATGAGGATGAACACCCTGGCGTTGATATTAAGAAGACCGTCGGCGTTGAGAATAAGGTGGACTTACAAAACGACCCTGAAGTCTCTTGGCCTTCAAGGTTTGGAACCAGCGCTGAAGACGTATACAAAGAGATTGGTGCAAAGAGTATCCAAGTTGGCGATGTTACTTTGCCTCAAAGTGCCGCCAACGTAATATACAAAAACTCTTATGACCTAGATATGAGGCCGGATCTCGATGGGATTCTCGCCAAGAGACGCGACCCCAACCCGGTTGACTCAGAAGATGAGCAGTATGGTTACTACAAGAATTGGGCTTTCAGCTGGATGGTCAATCAAAGGATTCTATACCAAAAGGATGAAAGTAACAAGGGCGTAGATTATTTCTTCACTTGGTTCGCTATAAGCCCCGACGTATGGTTAGGCTATGACAAAGCTGCGATATTTTCAAATCCATTGTATAATCTTAACAAGCCGACCACCAACCCTCTGAGACATGGAATGCCATTACATAATGAACCTTTGGAGAGCCCTGACCCAACATTAGCTTCGGAGTACCCGTCTATGTGGGATGACAGATTCCCTGTAGAGATAGGTGGTCCGGATGAATATCCCTACGTCCTTACAACGTTTCGATTGGCTGAGCATATGCAGGCGGGGGCCATGACAAGAAACTTATCATGGCTTGTTGAAACTCATCCATCCATGTTCGTTGAGATAAGCCCTGAACTTGCCCAGGAAATAGGTGTAAGTGATGGCGACGATGTACTTGTAAAGTCGGCAAGAAACACTGGAGGCATCAAGGTTAAAGCCATGGTCACCGATCGGATCAAACCATTGATAATTAACGGTAAAACCGTTCACGAGGTTGCTATGCCGTGGCACTGGGGCTTTAAAGGCCTTAGTACAGGACCGAGTGCAAACGAGCTCACCATGGACGCAGTGGATGTCAGCGCAAACATCCCCGAAACTAAAGCCTGCTTGGTTAAAGTGGAGAAAGCCTGATTGAATAGAAGCGTCAGTAGTTGGTATGTCTAATGAAAAGAAATATCGCCTCAACAAGCCAGAGGTTATGTATCGATGAGCGTTGAGAAGTCAATAAGTCCCTCTGTGGCCACATCAAAAATTTCTGGCCACGTTTATTCAGTAGACGGAGCGATGCTGAATAGTGCCAAGGTTGCTTGTTATGGGATGGAGACGAAAACACTTGCTGACGGTTTTTTTGTTCTCGATGGCTTAACTGCCGGAACCTACGATGTAAAGGTTAGTCTACAAGGCTTCAAATCGACAAGCAGATCTATCTCCACTCAAGAAGGGGAAGACATTGTCCTAGATTTTTGTCTACCCAAAGCTATAGGAACGGCTAAAATCGAAGGTCATGTTTATGACTTCAAGTCCAAGAAACCTATAGAACAGGGTGGCACGGTTATACTCATCTTGCCTGTAGCAAACAGGTATAAGCACATCGATAGTGATGGTTACTATAAATTTGAGAATTTGCCCGCAGACACTTACAAAATCTTTACCTCGATACCGGGATATGAAGACCAAGAAGTTACTCTCACAGTAATTGATGATGAAATAAAAACAAATGATTTCCTATGTGAAATCCAAGAAATAGAGGAGCCACCATGGGGATAAAATTATGAGTAAAGTTTGGATAGTTAATTTTATATCAATGCAAAGTCATGAATTAAAAACTTTGAGAAGGTTACGTACATGGAGTATGCGGTATTAGTAGATCCAGCAAAATGCATTGGTTGTAGAGGTTGTCAAGTGGCTTGTAAACGTTGGAACGATCTCCCCGGTGAAGCCACAAAATTTAGCAGCGAATGGACTAATCCGCCAAAGCTATCCTTCAACACCTATACACACATCAGATTCAAACTTGAGCATAATGAGGCTACAGGGGATACAAAATGGCATTTCTTCAACTGGAGATGTATGCACTGCAAAACCCCGGCATGCGCAGAAGCATGCCCAGTTAATGCTATCACTAAATATGAGGATGGCCCCGTGGTAGTTGACCAAGATCGATGTATTGGCTGCAAGTTCTGCGTTAGTGCATGTCCATTTGGCATTCCTAAATTTGATGCAGTTTCAGAAAAAGTCTATAAATGCCACATGTGTTTCGACCGGGTTCCCTCTAAGGAACCTGCGTGCGTCCAAAGCTGCCCCACAGACGCCCTTCTGTTTGACACACGGGATGTTATCTTACAGAAAGCGAGAGAAAGAAAAGAAGAATTGAAAGGCTACATCTATGGGGATGTCGACAATAAGCCTCTGGGTGGGACATCCTTCATCTATGTGTTGGACGCAGCACCATCCGTTTTTGGGCTTCCTGAAGTAGGCGAAGGAATACCTCCAACTGTGCCTGTGATTAAATACTCCAAATGGATGCTCATACCTGCAGCTATCGGAGGCCTGCTTTACTTAGTAGCATGGCGAAAGAGAAGAATGAAGGAAAAGGAGGCATAAGTCTTGGTTAAAGAAGTTCCAGAAAAGAAATATCCCCCCGAAGTGAACTACTCCACGGTTTTGAAAGGAATGACACGTACTTCACCACTAGACACTGCCTTCCATCTTTTGATGGCCATCCTTCTGATTACTGGCCTCATCATAGACTTGCTTGGACCATGGCTGGGTGGATGGCTTTCCTCGATTCGCTCGATCGCACACGGCTATGTCGGCACTCTTTTCGTGTTGGTTTTCATAGTATACCTTATCGCGATGCTCTTTTCTAAAACAATGAGGATGGTTCTGACAGTCACCAACTACTTGGACTTCCTGCTCTACATAATACTAATCATTACAGGGATAACGATAGCTTCACCAAACAAACCTTGGGTCGACCTTCTTCCAGGACTTTCCGTTACACTTTCTCCAATAGCCCAAGTTGCCCCAGCTGTACATGCAATAACAACTTATGTTTGGATACTCTTTGCCATAATATTTCCAGGGGGCATACTACACGGACTTGCAAGCGTGTATCTAATTTCATACCTTAAGAAAAAATACAAAACTATGAGGGAAGAGTGAGGTGGAAAGGATGAAGCCAGAAGACTTCATAGATAATTTCGGAAGACCGGAATCGTTGTGGATGTATGCTTGCTCGAGATGCGGAGCATGCGTCGATGTTTGCCCAGTTTACGAAGAAACTGGAGATAAGTACACAGCACCAGGTTTCAAGATCAAAAAGATGCGGGGATTACTAACCAAAAAACTATTGCCATTTCTAGGTAGCGCTGACACAGAAAGTGTTAAAAAAGTTGTAAAGGGACTCTACGAATGTACTCTATGCGGCCGCTGCTGGTCTGTCTGCCCTTACAATTATGATCTGGTTGCCCTCTGGGAAAAATCTAGGGAAAGCGCCTATGAAACAGGCTTTGGACTAGATCCACTTTTACAGATGGTGGAAGCCCTAATAGCCGAAAAGAACATTTTCAAGAGACCACATGCAAGACGCACAGACTGGACAAAAGGACTGAAAATTCCTATAAAAGAAAAGGCCGACACCATTTACTTCGTTGGTTGTTTGCTCTCCTACAGAGGACCGCTAAAGCCAGCGGCAGAAGCTACAGCCAAAATTCTAAATGCCGCTGGAGAAGACTGGACAATTCTAGGAGACGAAGTGTGCTGCGGAGCTCCACTAAAATATTCGGGCGGCACCAAACATCTGCAGGAATTAATGGAGACTAACATAAAAGCAATCGAATCAACGGGAGCAAGTAAAATAGTATTCAGTTGTCCCGGTTGTTACCGCACGTTTCAGCAGGAATATTCTAAGGTTTTAGGTCAGAAAATTAGCCTGTTCCATGTGACTGAACTCGTTGACAATTACATAAAGTCAGGAAAAATCAAACCTAAGGGCAAATTGGAAGAAAGGATAACCTATCACGATCCATGTGAATTATCGCGACTGTCAGGAGTAATAGAAGAACCCAGGCGTGTATTCGCAAACTTGACAACAGGATACGTCGAACTTCCTGGAAATAAGTTCAACGTCGAATGCTGCGGCGGGGGAGGATTATTCCAAGCTGTAAATACTGAAAAATCTTTTGATATAGGTAGAAAAAGGATAGATCAAGCAGAAAATGTGGGGGCAACAACTTTGACTACCGCATGTCCCTCATGCTATATGACCCTTAGCCAAGCCGCTCGTCGTAAAAAATCGAAAGTCAATGTAATAGACTTTGCTGAGGCTGTTGCGTCACAAATCGAATGAGAACGGGGACCTAGGCTAGCTTTGGAAGAATTGAAAGCCTTTGCTAAGCTAATGAGACCTAGGCACACCGCTCAGATTGTTGGAATAGTTGTAATCGTCAGCATCGCAAGTCATGGCGTTTCAAAACAATCTCTTTATGCAATCATTTCAGCCCTCTTCCTATCCATCGCCATTTACTTCATAGATGACGCCTATGACTATAAAAGTGACCAAATAGTGCATTCGCAGCGACCAATTCCAAAAGGTTTGATAACAATTCGACAAGCCTATCTAGCCGGCGCCATCCTCCTGTCCTTAGGAATCTTATTCGCTTCAATGTTACCATTCTACCAATTCGTCATCTTTCTCGTTTTATCATTCATTGCAAATGCGATTATTTTCTTCAACTTCAAATCGATATTAAGAGCCCTACTCACCGCTTCTTTTATTGGGGCATTATTCCCTTTCGCCGCTTTCCCTGAGTTGAAAATTGTGCTTTACGGATTAATAGTGGCACTTCCTCATGTCGGTGGTTCTATTGCAAAGGATTTTATTCACTCTTCTGGAGACAGGATACAAGGGTTAAAGCCTCCACCAGATTGGTCGAAATATTTAGCAAGCGCCGCATTTTTCCTCTGTTCTGCACTCGTATGGTTACCTAAGATATTAAATTTAGTTAATTGGTTTTACGTACCCCCCATTATTGCTACTCATATAAGTTGCTTAATGCTTGGTGTCAGGGTTTTGAAGGGTCATTATCAGAAAGTGTATTTCTACGGAGCCATAGGAATGTTATCATCTCTGGCAGCATTTCTCTTGGGAGGCATTTAGCACAGTTTAAATAAGGAAAAAAACTCGTGTTTTTGACGCTAAGAGCTCTTAAACTCTCAAGATGATTACTTCTCACAATCATTTTGTAGTTAAGGAAAGTATGCCGGAAGTCATACGTCTAATTTTTAAGAGATAATAAAGTAAGTAATTGTAATGCCCTTGAGGAGGGTTTAGTTTATGACTGGAATTGCCATCGTAGCAGATAAGAACACTGTAACCTGCTTTAAACTAGCTGGATTAGAGGATGCTTATTTTGTGGAGAATGGTGAGGAGGCTGAAAAGTGCATTCGCGCACTTTCGGAGAAACCTGATTTGTCGATCATTCTTGTTTCGGAACGATTGGTTAACCAAATTTATGGCGCAATTGAGAAAATTATTGAGCGGAAGTACCCGTTAATTGTCCCGATTCCGGGTACAGGAGGCCCAGTAAAGATGAAAACTGATCTCATAATTGAGCTCATTAGACGTAAAGCCGGGATCGAGGTTAAGCTGTGATACGTTTTTTGAGCAAACTGTAATGGTGATTTGACTTGTTGAGGGCTGGCACGATCTTCCGCGTTGCAGGTCCATTCCTTCTTGCCAAGGGAATGGCTGGTTCGCGGATGTACGAGCTCGTGAGAGTGGGAGAAGCCGGCGTGATCGGGGAGATCATCCGTCTTGAAGGCGAAACAGCATCGATACAAGCTTACGAGGAGACCGCGGGGATAAAGCCCGGGGAGAAGGTTGTGGGTACCGGTAAGCCCTTATCGGTGGAGCTTGGCCCAGGCTTGATTGGGCAAATATATGATGGAATTCAGCGACCTCTACCGGTTATCCAAGACTTAGTCGGGCCGCTTATCCGAAGGGGAGTGACCCCTCCGGCTTTGGACCGAGAGAAGAGATGGTGTTTTCAACCAAAAGTGAAAAAGAGAGCGAGTGTCCTCGGCGGAGACGCCATCGGAATAGTGGAGGAAACTCCGCTAGTTAAACATAGAATCCTCGTTCCGCCTTGGATCAAGGGTGGGATTGTAGAGAACATAGCTCCTGAAGGCGAATACGGGGTGACGGATACGATAGCGGAGGTTAGGACCGAGGGGGGCTCGGAGAAACTGTATTTGATGCATAGTTGGCCTGTACGGCAACCTCGACCCTACAAGATAAATTTACCAACAGATGTCCCGCTGCTAACTGGTCAGCGAATAATTGATGCTTTCTTCCCCCTGGCTAAAGGCGGAACAACGACACTACCCGGTGGATTCGGGACTGGAAAGACCGTTTTGTTACAGACGCTTGCGCAATGGGCTGATGCGGATATAGTCATTCTTGTGGGTTGCGGTGAGCGTGGAAACGAGATGGCTGACGTCATTGAAAGGTTCCCAAAGTTGAAGGATTTTCGTTCCGGTCAGGCACTCATGAACAGAACGGTAATCGTAGCTAACACCTCCGATATGCCGATAGCCGCAAGAGAGGCAAGCATCTACACTGCTGTAACGCTTGCTGAGTATTATAGAGATATGGGTTACGACGTTGCAGTGATGGCGGACTCTACCTCGAGGTGGGCTGAGGCCCTCCGTGAGGTCTCCGGTAGGTTGGAGGAGATGCCCGGTGAGGAAGGTTATCCAGCCTACCTAGCGTCGAGATTAGCTGACTTTTATGCGAGAGCGGGACGCGTCGAGACAATCGGTAGCGAGGAAAGGTATGGATCCATCACTGCCATAGGAGCTGTTTCACCTCCAGGGGGGGACTTTTCAGAACCTGTCACTGGGGGCACACTCAGGCTAACTAGGGTATTCTGGGCGCTTGATTTCTCTTTAGCTCACCGTCGCCACTTCCCAGCTATCAACTGGTTCATGAGTTATTCAGAGTACATGTATGCGCTAGAACGGTGGTATGAGAATGTAGGTCCGGATTGGCCGAAACTTCGCGAAGAGGCTATGTCCTTATTAAAGGAGGAAGAAGATTTAAGAGAGGTAGCCTCTCTGGTCGGAGCAGAAATCTTAGGCGATAAACAGCGTTGCATCTTTGAGGCAGCAAAAATGCTAAAAGAGTACTTTCTGCTACAAAGTTCGTTTCATCCTGTTGACATGAACTGTCCGATTAAGAAAACCTACCTGATGCTTCACTTGATATTGAAGTTTTATGAAAGAGCAAAGCTAGCGGTAGACTTGGGAGTGCCATTGGCCAAAGTGCTTTCCCTCGGTGTAAGGGAAGATCTAGCCCGAATGAAAATCGTTCAACCTAGAGAGTTTGATGGGGTTAGTTCGGAAATTGATAAGAAGATAAATCAGCAATTTGACCAGCTTGTAAGGGAAGCCAAAGAAGGTGAGTTGGCATGAGCGCACTGGTTGAAACTGGTCGAAGGTTTTTTACAATTAGAGAGATCTCCGGTCCCCTGCTCTTTATAGAAGCTGTTAGCGGGGTCGGTTACGGTGAACTAGCAGAGGTGCTCACTCCTAGCGGTGAAGAAAGGACTGGGCAGGTTATAGATGTTAGCGAGGGAGTCACTACCGTTCAAGTTTTTGAAGGGACCTCTGACCTTGACGTTAAGGCAACAGCGGTTCGCTTCACTGGTGAATCTATTAAGCTACCGGTTTCGATAGACATGCTTGGGAGGGTGTTCACCGGAGGCGGAAAACCCGCAGATGGTGGTCCAAACATAATTCCAGAAGACTACTTGGATATTCATGGTGCCCCCATTAATCCATATTCACGAGCGCATCCAATTGACTTCATTCAGACTGGAATTTCAGTCATTGATGGCATGAACCCTTTGGTGCGGGGGCAGAAGCTTCCGCTTTTCTCCGGAACAGGTTTACCGCATAAGCTCTTAGCATCTCAAATCGTGAGACAAGCGAAGGTTAGGGGCGAGGGGGAAGCCTTTACGATAATCTTTGCAGCTATGGGCATAACTGCTGACGAAGCCAGATTCTTTAAAGAAGACTTCATGAGGATGGGGGTACTTAGCAGAGTGGTTATGTTTGTTAATCTGGCCGAGGATCCCGCTATCGAGAGGATCCTAACTCCGAGACTGGCGCTTACCACGGCGGAGTACCTCGCGTTCGAGCAAGACATGCACGTGCTTGCAATCCTCAGTGATATGACGAATTACTGCGAAGCACTACGTGAAATCTCCGCTGCTCGGGTAGAGATTCCGGGCAGACGCGGTTATCCCGGATACATGTACACGGACTTAGCCAGTATATACGAGAGGGCTGGAAGGATTCATGGGAAGAAGGGATCCATAACGCAAATGCCCATTTTAACCATGCCAGATGATGATATAACCCATCCGATTCCAGACTTAACGGGCTATATTACTGAAGGTCAAATCATTCTGGACAGAAAGATGTACAAGACAGGCTTATACCCGCCCCTAGACCCGTTACCCTCCCTCTCCCGACTAATGGATAAGGGAATCGGTCCAGGTAAAACGAGGGAAGACCATAAGCAGCTATCTGACCAGCTTTACTATGCCTATGCTGAGGGAAAAGTTATCCGAGAGACAGCAATGGTCTCTGGCGAGGCAGCGTTGACCAGCACTGATAAACTTTACCTGAAATTCATAGACAGGTTTGAGAAGGAGTTCATAAGCCAAGGCACTGATGAAGATCGAGATATAGAGACGACTCTAAATCTTGGCTGGGAACTTTTATCGATACTTCCTGAATCTGAATTCGCAAGGATTGATCCGGATATAATCAAGAAGTACCATCCTAAATATGGACGTATGGATGTGAATAGTAGCCTTGTCAGTTGAGCTTGCAGGCATACATCCAACGCGCTTAGAACTTTTAAGGCTAAGACACCGTAGGGCATTGGCTGAAGGGATTATCGATATCTTGAAAAAGGATTTAGACGCATTGATGGTGACGCTTTTCCAATTAGTAAAGGAAATACCATCCCTGCGAGGTCAAATATATGGGGCTCTAAGCGAGGCTTACAGTCTGTTTATTGAGGCTCAGATGATCGCGGGTTCAAGAAAAATTGAAGAGATTTCACTGGGTGCTCAACCAATCGATTTCGATATTGATATAGGTGAAAGAAGCGGCGTTCTTGGAATCTTACTTCCCACACTTCAACTTACCGAAGGAAGACCCAGTACCTTGGGGCATCGCTTCAGTATATTAGACACCCCAGCGAAGTTAGACGAGTCAATCTTAAAGATTAAAGTTGCGCTGACGCACATTATCAAACTTGCGGAAGCAGAAGCATCCATGAGAGAAATTCTTGAGGTCATGTCCGTTAAAAAACGGCAAATAAATAGGATTCAGTATAAGATTCTGCCACAACTTGACGCTGCAATACGATATATCGAGTTAATTCTTGAAGAAGCAGAACGGCAAGACGCTATCCGAGTAAGGGTGCTTCAAAGAAAACGGAAGGAGCGAGCCTTAAAATCAACTTAGGTATCCATATAGATGAATTTCATGGTGAGAATCGTTGGCTGAAACGAAGCCTTCTAAGATAATTATAGAGCCTAGCGATAGGGTAGTTGAGGCGTTAAGACTGGCTGTGGCAGAGGTAGGTGTAGACGAACTCTTACGTCGGACGAGCGCTCCTCACGAGCTCCTAGAAAAGTGGATCAACGGAGAGGAGCGGGTTCCGTTAAATGTGGTTATGGAGGCTTGCGACATAAACCGTAATAATCCGGAGGCGCCCTCTTATTCTAAGATCTTGTCTGAATGCACGACAGGCGCTTCATTTGAAATAGTGGTAGAGCAGGAAATCGAGAAACCTGAGGCACCAGTTGTTAAAGAAATCATGCCTCCTCCACCCTCCATTCCGGCAGAGAAAATGGCTGAATCGAAAGCAAAAGCTTTGAAATCTGAGGCAGCTCGTCAAATGGTTACGGTTGGCACAGCCCTTTTCATCATCCCTATACTAAGTGTAGTGCTTGGTTTCCTTCTTGAAGGTTTTATGGGTGCAGTTGTAGGGGCTATACTTGGTTTCGTCATCATCACAACGTTAACATTTGTGTTCTTTGTTCTTCTTCCTAAAAAGTCGCATAGGACTTAAACCCATATAAGATGTCTCCTTTGACTTTATATGAGGCTCTTTTATCATGAGCGCGTGGAAGTACAAACGCATAATGCCTGAGGTTATAGTTGCTAAGCTTAGACTCCTTGGGCCAAAGGATATGGTTGACTTAGCCAGCAGAAATCTACAATCTATTTCCTCAACGTTAACAAAAACACCGTATCAGAAGGAGATCTCAGAAATACCCGCTAAACAACCAAGTTCCGTTTCTCTTGAAAGTGCTTTCCTAAGGAATTTCATAAGAACTTGTAAGGGAATTATGGATCATTCACCAAAAGACATAAGATCCCTACTTTCCGCAGTTTTAATGAAGTTTGAGGCAAACAATGTAAAAGCTATACTCAGGACGAAGCGGGCTGAGATAAGTGTTGATGAAGCCATGGGATATATTACGCCCGCGGGAAGACTAGATGAGGCGGGATGCCGAAAAATTTTGGGGAGCTCTAAAAGTGTTAACGATGTAGTTGAACTTATGTCAGACGTGGAATATGGGTCAGTGCTTAAAGAGGCGTTGGGAGATTACGAGGGGGGGGTTTTGCTTCCGTTTGAAGTTGCCCTAGATAAGTATGTTTACGGTAAGATTTGGAGGGCTGCTGGAAAGCTTAGAGTTTTGGACAAGAAGATTGCAAGAACAGTTCTTGGGATAGAGATCGATTCCATAAACATTAAAGTCATCTTAAGATGTAGGGCAACAGGGATAAGCGAGGATCAGGTGAGAGGTTATCTTATTCCTGTGTCGGAAGTATTTGGTGAAAAAGAGTTTGAGGACGCCATAGAAGCAACAGATATGAAGTCCTCCATTAAGTCTTTTTTGGCAGCAGCTAAACTTGCTATGGCCAGAGATTATCAGTATATATTAAGTGATGTCCTAAGAGAATATGAAGCTTCTGAGTCACTATCGCATTTAGAAATGGTTCTTGATAGCGGTCTGCTTAAAACTAGTTTGAGGATGCTAAAGAGATACACTCCTTACTTTAACATCGGATTAATCCTAACTTTCTTGAACTTGAAATGGTTTGAAATTAAGAATCTGAGAGCAATCGTGAGAGGAGTAGAAGAGAAAATCCCTCCAGATAAAATAAGGAGACTGTTGGTACTTCCTGGATAATTGACGTTTGACGGTATTTTTTTCTACTTCAGTAGAGCCGGAAGATTTTTTTAGAGACGTTACTTACGGCGCTTTTGAATCCACTCTTTTACCGCTAAACCCTTCTCAGCAGTATCTAATGACCTTAGATCAAAGACAGAGGGAGGAAGTTTTCTATACATTAACCTCCGTAACTTTTTCCGAAGATCCGTATATCCTTTCTGAAGATCATTACGAGCTTTCAGTGAAACGTTGTAGACCCCTCTTGCTGATGATGAGATATGTTTCTTAGAGGTCTCAATTGTAAAACGTATGTTAAAGATAGACTCTTGCTTGTTTTCCCCATATAAGCACTTTAGGGCACTTTCCCGTTTTAACTTCGCTTCAACGCTGACTATTTCCCTCTTTACCTGAAACCTCGCCGATCTCTTTTCCATGAACTTCAGTTTTTCTTTTAACCTTTTTATCTCCCTTTTTAGCCTGATTGACTCAACAAGATGTGGATAGCGCTTAGCAAGAACTTTATACTCGGGGGATTCTTCGATTTGCTCTTCAAGCCTCATCCTTATAAGCTTCTCATAACATGGATAATAATCAGATCTTTCTTTCATGAGTTTTGCTTCCACTAAGACAGCTTCGTTTATATCTGACCAATAATCATGAAAGCTATTAATAGACCATAAATTGCAAGGGCTTCGGAGAGGACTACTCCTATGACATTCGATGAAAATGTCTCAGGCCTCTCAGCCGTGGCGCCAATCAACGATGATCCACAGTAGCTGATTCCTGCACCAGCGAAGATCGTTGCAACGGCTATGATTATGCCTGCAATTAAGGCTTTATTTGCATTCTCCATCGTCGCGATATCAGGTATTTTTGATAACAGCATAAAAGCAATGAGCAATCCGTAAATTGCGAGCGCCTCACCTAGAACTACAGTGATGATTAACCTGCTGAGTATCTCAGGTTTTTCAGTTCCAACTCCAGCCATGGCAGTTCCACAAATTATAATAGTGATAGCAGCGGAGACGAGGGGTACAAGAATCGAAAGGGCCATACCTATCAAACTAATAAGACCATGGTCCATTTCAAAGCTTCCTTTGATCCATTAAGTATATTTGAATGGTTTAAAAGGAATTCCCTCTCCTGTATGGAATTTTGAAAACCATTCTACCCAATGGAGACGGAGGGTGTGTACAAACACGACTAGTCCCTCTATTATCATTACAAGGATTGTCCCTATAGCTATTAGTGGAATGCTCCCAAGCGGAAAATGACCGTGTTCTACTCCACCCAATACCAAAAACAGATAGTTCATCGCGCTGTGAATTAGGCCTAATGCCATTAATCGGCCGTAGGACATGGTGTGGCTTAGAGTTTCAGCGAAAACTTCTACGCTGAACCCAACGCCTTCCATAAAACCTTCGGCTATACCGGTAAATACGAGTATAAGCAGTAGTGGTAATATGACAAGTCCTGCAAGCATAAGACTGCCCTCGGCAAACCACCTAGTTATATTTGATATGCCACCCCAGTATGCCCACAAAAATAAACTGCCTAGAAGTAGCCATAACCAGTAGATTGGTACCGGGGCGAGTTTATAGTGGTGATGTCTTATTTCGTTTATAAATCTCAAAATGAGGCCTAAGCTTAAATGAACTGCTCCAACGAGTATGGCGAACCTTAACATCTTCATGGGCTCCTGTGTAGGCTCAAATCCACCTATGTAAAAAGGTCCAATTCTGCCTAGAGATATTGGGTGAATAAAACCTGATGGGCCGAAAAACTCGCCAAAGATAAATCCGAAAAATATAGCGGAAATTCCCATGAGTATAAACATCTCCCCGCTGATAAGAAGATATCGCGTTATATCTCCAGCTTCCTCTAATTTGACCCTTCTCCGAAGGAAGGCGAGTATAGCTCCTATTACTATAAAAATTGCACCTTGCCCGACATCTGCAAACATTATCCCGAAAAGTATAGGAAACGTTATTGCGAGAACACGAATGGGGTTGACATCTCCAGAGCATGGATATCCAAATGCACAAACTAACTTCTCAAAAGCTGTCATATAGCTCGGACATGACTTAAGGATGGTTGGCGCTTTTTCATCCCTAGCAGGCGGCTCGTCTGTTACTATGCTGTTTCCATCAGTAGCCTTCTTTACCCTTTCTATAGCTTCTTTCACGTTAGATTCGGGCACCCAAGCCTCAAAATAAATAGTTTTGGTACTTCTAACGAATTTTTCCTGCACTTCTGCTATTTGCTTCTCCTTCCCTACGATCTCTCTTAAAGTTAAAAGGTCTTCACTTATATCCCCGAGTTTAGTTTCTTCCTCAATTGATGCCCTTGCCATCTCAACATTTTTCTTTAGGTTTAAAAGTCTCTCCGCAAAAAATCTTTCACTCTCTATGACAATTTTTCTAAGTTCAGCGAGCTTTCTACCAACATTGATTTCCTCTCTAACGGCTAGAGTCTTTATTCTATCTACCAATACCTGGCGATTCGTCAAACCAGTAGTTTCGGCTTTTTTTTCAATTTCAGACAGTTCATTTTCAATTTCAACGAGGACATCTTCTACCGGTTTTTTCCATGTAACCTCCTCTATCTCTAATTCCTCTGTCTCTACTCCAAGGGCTTCAATCAATTGGTCAATTCTTGAAATCAATGCTGAGCATTTAGTGAACTTTTCGACAGGCAATTCTGCCAGTTTTCGTTCAACCCTGGCGAGCACTTCTTCTATCGACTCCTTTGTAATAGGTATCTCTACTGAAGGTAGCTCCTCAGGTTTTAAACCGAGTTTTCCAAATGAAACCTCTATTTTCGAAAGAAGGTCTGAGCATTTTGTTAGGGCCTCCGTCGAAACCACGTGAGGAACCAAAACTCCTTTCCATTCCTCTAACTTTTCACGCATATCAATAAACTGAACTGTGCCTGCCTCGCCAAGAGATCTTACAACAGCGTCAACATCATCTTCAAAGATGATAACCTTAAGCTTTCGCATCTCAGCCGTGATAACACACCTTCAATAGTAAATGAGATTTGCAGTTACGCACCTACATATGTATAAAGGTTTCTTATGTATAAAATTTTCATACGTGTATAAAGGTAAATTTCGCGCCTGTTAATCTCTCCTCGATTCTAGAATCTTGTTGAAAACTCTGAAATATCCCATGGAGAAATTACGCGTTTTCTGAAAATCTCCCAACGTGTAGTTGCTGCAAAGTTACGGAAATTGAAAAATAAAGGAATAATAGCACATCAGATTGGAGTAAACTTGAAGAAAACTAAGTTAGGTTTCGTAAAAATTGATGTTTCGACGGCAAATATTGGAAAGATTCTTTTTGAAAAATGTCCCTTGTTCTCAAACGGATTCATAACACCCGGAAAACGGAATTTGTGCCTGTTTTTTGGTAAGTGAAGATTCAGCATCTCTTGATGCCATAGAATGCCATATTAGATCGAACCCAAACATCTCTGATTTGGAGTTTAGCGTTGTCCTCTCTTATGCAAGAGATTTTGTATCCCCATTGAAAATGATAAGGAAAAAACTGAAGTTTCTCCGTGCAGTGGACAATGCGACAATTGTTCCTATTACACGTCTGACTTATGTCTCGGCTGCCCAAGTAAAAACCACTGCAAGGGCTTCCTACTTGGTTAAGACGCTTAATGGTTGAAATCGGCAGCCCACACGTGTACATTAAGGCATTTTAACTAGTCTTCAAACCAAAAAGATAACACCGATTTAGTCATAAGCGTTTAAAAGCTTGCTCTATTGCTTATAACTGGCAATTTGAGTGTGCATGCGTTTAACCGTTTTCAGTTAACTGGGTGACCATCTGAACGAGAGGAAGACTCTTAAAGTCCCTCGTTCAAATTTAAATCTGCTTTGGTGTCAGCTTTGCTTGAGGCTCTTAAAATAATTATGGAAGGAGAGAGAGAAGCCGGGAAAATACTAGAGGAGGCAAATATTCAGGCAGAGAAAATTAAACAGGAGGCGCGGGAAAAAGCAGAAGAGGTTTATAAAAAATCTTATGAAGAGGCTATCGCCGAGGCTGAGCATAGGTCCATAGAATTAAAGAAAAAGGCTAGAGAAGACGCCGAGAGTGAGGTGGAGGTTCTTCTCCGCCACGCAGAGGAACAGATGGAGGAGATTCAAGCAAAAGCGAGAAAAAATTTTGATGAGGCGGTTAACGCTATCTTAAATGAAATCTTAACTTAAAGAGGTGGAGTTATGGAACCAGAAGCGCAGGGAATTATCGAACAAATTCTCAATGATTCGAGGGAAAAGGCGAAATCCATTGTTGAGGAAGCGCGCAAGTCCGCCGAGATAATGATGGAAAAACAGAGGGAGTTAGCTCGTCGAAAAGCTGGACAAGAAGTCTCCTCTATGTTGAAGAAGGCTGAAGGTGAGGTGGAGGTTATTAAGGGAACGGTATTTACGGATACTAATAGAAAGGCAGGTTGGATGATATTATCTGAGAAGGATCGTTTAGTTACCACCGTCTTGGAGGAAGTGAAAACTAGACTTAGGGCTTTGCCACAATCTGGGGACTATGTTCCCTTTCTTGAGAAGATCATTGTGGATGCCGGAACTGTTTTGGGTGGTGGAACTTTAGAAGTCTTTTTGAACGAGCACGACTCAACTTTGCCATTGAAGCTTAATATGTTAGCCAAGGCTATTGCTAAGAAAACTGGAAAAAAGACGCAACTTAAGCTCTCTAAACAGAAAATTGAAGCTTTAGGTGGTGCCGTGATTCAAACACTTGATGGCAGAATCGTTGTTAACAATACCTTTGAAGCCATTCTTAAGCGGCGTGAAAAAGAACTACGGTTAAAAATTGTGAGAATTTTGTTCAGAAACTAATTAATCCAGTTGGAAGGCATTGTATATTTCATTTACTTCTTTTTTAGAACGCTAAGAACTCTCTATTCTAGTTTTTTATTGGCATTTCAGCGACTTCCGGGCTCATTTCCGTAAATAAGTTCTTTGCAAGAAACTCAAAGACTCTTGAAAACTTTGGAGATTGTACACTACCAAAATAAGACTAGGTTAAATGTTAAGACAGATGGGCTTTAATCAATTCTTTGAATCCATTTACGGAGAAGATGATGATCGCCTAGAGGAACATACTGAAAGATACTTCGGGAGACGCAACTATAAGGGGATATTAAAAACTTTCTAGCATACTTATATGTACTTTCATCATCCAACACCATAATAAAATTGGTGGGCTCAGTAGTATGGCTTCCAAAAGGCGCAAGCTTCATCCAGTAGGCTAACTTCTATTTTTTCTCTTCGGCAGAAAACCTTTGTATCTCTTAAGGTTTTTGAGTATCTTCGTAGCATAACTAAATAACCCCCTTTTTTCATATTTTGAATTTCACGGGGTTCGAGCCTTTGGCCGGCATGTATACAGCCTCCGCAAACCCGAAGCACAGTCGCTCCGGAGGATGCTGTCTTACTACTATAAACCACTCTTTTTTCATCTCCCAATCCACTGAATAAAATAAGAGTATCGTAATATTTAATACAAGGCTTTTGAACATGTTGTATAGTTACTTGAACAGCTCCATAATACGGCGTTCAACTTTTTGAACAACGGACGATATATAACGAAGCGGCTAAACTGACACTAACCGTTTCAAATGGAACCAGAAGAATAGGTTCAATGGTTGTAGCAATCAGAAAGGAAGAACAGGAATCATATACTATTATTTTCAATTCCTTTTTACTTATTGTTCATAATGTTTTAAGCCACTTTCGGTGGATTTTCTCATCTGATGAAGGGGGAAGCATCAACTTGGTTTTAGTTAGGGGTTCGCCCCTTTTCGAGTGGGGTTTCCTTACTAAGGTGTCCGAGTATTTTTCAATTTCCCTTGCTTCCTCAGCTAGTTTAGCAGCCATTTGACCTATTTCATGCGCAGAGGCGGCGAGAGGGATGTAATCTTCTCTCTCTTTCTCTATGAAGCAAGCTCGAGTGTTAATTTCGGCGATCTTTTTAGTCAATTCGTAGGCGGCTATGGCTTTGGCTTTGGCATAGGGATTTTTGAAGTCAGAGTTATCTCGGATAGTGTCTGTATCAACTATCAGCCTTGGCAGGTTAAGAGGCAATTCTTCCTTAAGTATTGCTATTAATCTGTCAATTTCTTGATGTATTATTCTCAAAACTCCGGTAATCGCGAGTACTTTAATTATATTTGAGTTGAAAATCGCCATTTCTATCGGATCTAGGAATTCTCTCCGTGCTCCAATCAAGGGGTCGCCCATGATTATCATGTACCCCAAACCCTGTTTTTCAAGTTCGTCCTTGGCGCGCTTCCCTACACCATCCGAGATTACAACACTCGGCACACCTCTGTCAAACAGGGTTTCCCTTACTTTAGCGGGTCCGGAAATCGCTGGATTGGGGGAAATGAAAACTATTAGATCTGGGTGAAATTCAAAGAGTTTTGGTAATGCTTCCTCAACGTCTTCGACGCTCATCTTGGAACCCGTAGTTACCGACCGCACCGTAATGTCTTCACGTTGTGCTAATTCGTCAAGAAGGAGTTCAAAAATGGGGGACACTCCTATGTTGCCACATTTAAAAATCCCTATTTTCACTCTCTCCAAGAGGGTCACCAATTTGTTGTTATCGTAGATGCTTACTTATATAACGGAGTATGGCTTAAATTTTAATATATACCTTATTAACTTATATATATGATATTACGGATAAGTATATATTTTCCGAAATGATATTTTCACTCTCGGATTAAGGGGTGAGAAAGTTGGAAACGCTTGAAATTACGCCTTTGAAAAATAGGAAATTAGCAGTGTTAATGGTTGAAAAAGAGTATAACGAACCATTTTGGCTAGTCGAACCGCCCTCAAATCAAAAGTTTAGCTCACTCTCAAGACCTTCGATAGCCTTCACTAGTTTCTTAGAGAAGTTGGTTAAGCGAGTTAATCCTGACTTTGCAACTGAAGAACTTGGTATGCGATCTGTTAAGGAATTCTACGAAGACAATGTCTTGGCTAAACTATTTGAAAAGAATAAAATCCCCTTCCATCCAGTTGATATTGATGAGAACGCTAGGTCCTATATAGGAGTTCAGATGGATGAGCAAAAAGGGTTAAGAGATCGAGTTCTTGAAGCTTTGATTGAGATGACTAAGAAGAGGGTTGAAACCAAGAAGTCCAGCGTAGAAGAAGAATACTTGGTAGCTTATGGCCAGTATTTGCAAAATGAACTTGAGAAACTAGAGCGTGAAGCCGGCTTCCCTATTAGGGAAAACTGGATAGTCATGAAAATTTTGGATAATGCTAGAAAACTGAATACAAATGGAGAGATTAAGTGCCTTCACATATCTAGTCCAGAACACGTTGACGGAGTTAAGAAACTTTTATTATCTTTGGATGCTAGTATTGATACTCTTAAACTTTCAAAGGAGGTAGTTGTAACGAGCCCAGAGACTTCTAACTTAAAAGAGATGGAGGATTTGCTGCAATCAATGCGGATTCGGGTAAAGCCAGTCGTCAAAACTGCTGCCGAAGACACACCTTCCCTTTTATTTTTCCTGGACACAGACAGAATAGCCAGCCCCTTTGACGTTTGCATGGCATATGACGCAGGTTTCAACGCGGTCATACCTTACGAGAACGTAACTCCCGAAGACGCCAAAACAATCGTTCAGGACGCCATATTTTCAAGAGGACCGAAAGGAGTTAAGCACACCTGCTTTTTCATCGGAGGAAAAGACGCTGTGAAGGCGGAAGATATCTCAGAGGCGGTAAAAAATTCGATGTTTCCACCATTCGAAGCCAGCATAGTAATCGATCCTGGTGGAGCATACACCACCGCTGCGGCAGCCGTGGCAAAAGTTGAAGAGGCCTTAGAGTCTAATAAACTTGGTAGCTTAAATGATAAAACTTGCGCTGTTTTTGGAACAGGTGCTGTTGGAAGAATTATAGCTGTTCTTTTATCAAGACTTGGGTGTGACGTTATGATCGCAAGTTTAAATCCAAACCGTACACGTGGAGACGAATATGTCGAAAAAGTTTCAGAGGTCCTACGTAGTAGATACGGAGCTAACGTACAAGGAGTTTTTGCGCCCACATCGGAAAAAAAGCTTGAGGTCTTGCAGAAGGCTGAAGTAATATTTTGCGCTGGAACTCGAGGAGTTAGAGTTATAGAGAAAAAAATGTTTGAAAACCTAAAACTTTTGAAGGTTATGGCTGACATAAACGCTGTTCCACCATTGGGGATACAGGGGATAAAGTTAGAGGACGACATGCGCGAAATGACACCTGGGATTTTCGGGATCGGAGCACTTACAATAGGAAGGATAAAGCACAAGGTAGAGCAGGAAATGTTAAAGGAAGTACGAAGAAACGGAAAGGGCACATACAATTATAACTTCGCTTTGGAACTAGCAAGAAACCTCCTTAAAAAGGAGATTCGTCTAGCCAAACTTTCAGTAAATTTGAATTACCCCTCCAAATAGAAGGGCACAAAGAGACAAAAAGGATTCTGGGTACCACAACACTAACTTGCCGTTAATTGCTTCGAGAAGGTTGTAACTCGTTCTAAGGCTTTGGCTTGTAGGAACGGTAAATGGTA
>Ga0209636_10000611_pt1 | contig 35467 bp, 36 predicted proteins | sample DeeMarSWOR152_54_FD_187464 | JGI IMG/M metagenome (GOLD analysis project Ga0209636, IMG submission 187464) | Marine sediment microbial communities from White Oak River estuary, North Carolina - WOR-1-52-54 (SPAdes) (version 2) | ecosystem: Environmental > Aquatic > Marine > Intertidal zone >... | reverse complement strand
TCACTGCCCTGTTGATGCCATAACCCTGGTCAAAGTGAGACATGTTATACCTGAAGAGAAGCCCCGGGAGGCCTGGATGAGAGTGGAACGAGAAAGGGTTCACTAGATGTTGTGCTTTTTTTTGGCACTAAGACTAACCTTTTTCTACACATTATACTTAATACTGGATTTCTGCGAGAGTATGTGGGTAGCCCATGCATATGATAGACTATACAACCTTTATGATGCTTATGCGAGAGCATTGGAAAAGAATAGCATCCTTCTATTCTACCATTTTCTTATCCTCTCCAGGATGACCTTTTCTAACTGCTCCCTGTTCTTTTCTTTGACTTCAAACACTTCTCCATCAAATTCAGAAGAAATAACATCTACAAGGTCCTTTCGTACAATCAAGACGGCAGGCTCTTTAATGTCATCCCAGATTCTTATTTTTTTTTCAACCTCCAAATACCCTATTTCATCATATACTAAGACATCTCCCATTCTTTTTCTTTTCAGGCTCTTTTTAATGAATAGCAAAGCTTCAGGATCAAAATAAAATCTCCTGAATTTAAACCCTATGGGATCTTCTGAACACAGCATTATTTTTTCTTTTGTTTTCAAATCTTCCACGTAGTATCCTCTTTCAAATCGTTCGCTTATGATGCCACAAAACCTCCTTTTTGACCGCTCTATAACTTTTCTGAGGAGTGTTGTTTTTCCAATCCCTTTTTCGCCAGTAATTATTATCGTACTACCACCTCGTATGCTCTTGAAATCCTTCCCTTCATTGTATGTGCCTGGCATGGGATCATTGGGCTGCATTTCATGAACGCTAACCTTCATAGTGTATACTGTCCAGTTGACATATATATAGTACAGTAGTACAGCAGTACTGTACGTGAAAAAGAAATATTTATATCGATGTATGGAGAACTCTATTCAAGAAAACGGCAGTTTCCCAGGCTCAGACAGAATGTACCCTTGCCAGGGAAAATCTGTAAATGAGTACCTTTTGTATGGAGGTGTAGGTGTGGACATATTTGGTTTATTCAGTCCAGATATAGAAAAAATAATAACTGAGAAAGACGTCGAGGGGTTAATAAAAGCTTTGAGACATAAGAGAGACTTCAAGATTCGATGGAAAGCAGCAGAGGCCCTGGGAAAAATAAAAGATGAACGAGCTGTGGATTCATTGATGCGCACTCTCCAGGATGAGAATGAGTATGTTCGAAAAGCAGCAGCACAAGCACTGGGGGAGATACAAGACAGGAGGGTAATTGAGCCCCTGGTTCGAGCTTTAAAGGACGAAGACAAAAATGTGCGGAAAATGGCAGCCCACGCTCTGGGAAAAATAAAAGATGAACGGGTGATAGAACGCTTAATTGAAACGTTAAGAAATGAATGGATTCAAAACAGCATGGCCATGATTCCCAGGAACGTTGGAAATTTGCAAGAGATCCGCTCGTTGCTTAAGATCCTAGGAGACGAATGGATTCAAAAGGATATTGCTCAAACTTTAGGAGAAATACAGGATGAAAAAATGGTGAACTCGTTGATTGAAGCCCTAGAAAAGAAAGAGGCGACTATTCGGAAAGTTGTAGTAAAGGCTTTAGGGTTCTACATGGAACGGACAGCTATTGTCTGCCCTGAAATTCAGACCATTGAAGATGAATACAGGAAATCGCTGAAAAAAGTAGATGAGACGCTGGCGGGAATAGAAGCAAAGAAGACCGAGCTTGTTTAATCTTTACTTGTGGTGCAAGGTATAATTTTCTTTTTGGGTTGAAACTAATAGCACTCTGAGTAGTGCAGTTGGCATTCCATCCCATCCAAAACATTATAAACACGATGAGCATTCTCCCTGTATGGATGCTTTGCTAAAGCTCATCTGTATCTCATTGCTCCCCTGGATTGAGCTGCGGGGTTCAATACCTTTGGGAATCAGCATGGGATTTGACCCATTGTATGTATTTGCAGTGTGTACCATCACTGATATTTTGTTAATTCCTGTTCTCTTAGTATTTTTGAAATATGCAGTCCCTTTTGTTTTGAAAATTGAGTCTTTAAATAGATTTTATCAATGGAATGTGGCATCCACCTTGAAACGATACGAAAAATACAGAAAATGGGAAGAACTTGGACTCGCACTCTTTGTAGCCATACCGCTGCCCTTCACTGGTGTCTACTCAGGAACATTTGTGTCTTATTTGTTAAATTTGAACAAGAAAGAAGCTTTTCTCTCCATTGCCCTCGGAGCTGTCATGGCAGGTATTTTGGTCACTGCGCTCAGTGTGGGCATTTTGGGATAACTTTTTAAGTATTTAAAAACGGTGATGGCTATGGAAGCGCAAGTAAGAAGGCAACATGATCTCAGATCGGGAAAGGGATTTTCTCTATCTGAAATACGAACGGTGGGATTGAACGTCCCCCAAGCACGGAAATTGGGAATATATGTAGATTCTAGAAGAAAAACATTACATGAATTCAATGTAAAGACACTGGAAGTCCTCATCGAAGAACGCCAGAAACAGCTGGAGGAAGAAAAAGTAGAAAAAATGGAAGAGAAGGAAAAGAAGAAAGAGAAGGAAAAAGTGAAAAAGAAACCCAAAAAGAAAGAAGAGAAAAAAAGAAAAGAAAAAGTAGAAGAAAAAAAAGAAGAGAAAGTGAAAGAAAAACCCGTGAAGAAAAAAGAAAAAGCAGTACAAATAACAGAAGTCAAGGGAGTGGGAAAGAAGAGAGCAGAAGAACTAAATTCTGTCGGCATCTCTACTGTAGAAGACCTTTTGAAGGCGGATACTGAGAAACTTGCAGAAAAAACAGCATTCTCTGCAGAATACATTGAAAAACTCAAAAAAAAGGCCCGGTCCCAATGAATCGAGAGGAAGCATTAACTCTCCTCAAGGATGTGGGATGTCCTGATAATGTCATCGATCACTGTATTGCTGTTTCTGAGAAAGCAGTAATTATAGCTGAAAAAGTGCAGAAAGATGTACCTGTTGATATACAACTGGTGGAAATAGGGGGGTTACTCCACGATATTGGAAGAGCAGTCACTCATGGAATAGACCATGGAGTGGTAGGTGCCCAACTGCTCAAAGAAAGGGGCATTAATGGTGAGCTGCAGGAAATTTGTGAACGACACGTTTGTGCAGGAATCCCCAAATCAGTAGCCAGAGAAACAGGGCTTCCCCATCGGGATTTCATACCAGTGACCATGGAGGAGAAAATCATTGCCTATGCAGATAATTTGACCGGTCACACTATAGATGAACTCCGACAGGGATGGGGGGACTTCTTTGGTGAGCATGGAGAAACAATTGTATCCCTTCTGGACGAGCTTCACAAAGAGCTTGCTCCCTACCTGTAAAGGTTGGTTCGTGAATCGAGCATATGCAATTTACGTATTTCTTTAGAATTAGAGCTAATATCTGCAAAAACCTTAAATAGTATCCCAATCACTACAGTACATGGTTACGGCATTTGTGTTGTGTGCCGTGTCTCCAGGCTCAGAACGATACGTGTTAAAGAAATTGCAGGGTATTGCAGAAGAAGCTCACATCATTTACGGTCAATACGATCTCATTGCCAAGATCACTGTGGCTCGATGTGAAGATCTGGAAGATTTTATCCTGGATAAACTGCGAAAGATTGAGGAAATCAAGGAAACACATACATGGATTGCTATGGATTAGGTGTTAATGTGAAATTCTGTCCAAAATGCGGTGCTCTTTTACTACCGAAAGAGGGAATACTCCAATGTCGCTGTGGATACAGCCAGGAGATTGGAGAAGAAGAAAAAGAAGGATACGTTCTTGAAGAAAAGCCCAAAGAGCTTTCAGATATCCCAGTTATCGAAGAAGACCTTCAACAAATGCCTACAGTGCGGACGAGCTGCAAGAGGTGCGGCAATACAGAAGCATATTACTGGATGGTACAAACCAGGGGTGCAGATGAACCTGCCACCAAATTCTTTAGATGTACCAAGTGCAAGTACACGTGGAGAGAATACGATTAAATCAGGTTTTGACTGCTAATCTCCAAAGAATCGCAGTATACTCATGGATAACCGGTGAGTTTCCATCTCTTTTTCCAGCAGGCTTAGCTGCTTCACGGAAAGGGAAGAAGGATCTACAGGAACAACTAGTGTGGCTTTATTCAAGATTATAAGATCATTTAAGGCCTGTATGAACCGAAGTGTTGTTTCAAATCCATTCTGCAGTATCAAATACTCCAGCCCATCCAGCAAGATCACTGCTTCTTCTTCCTCTTGGATAAAATTCCTGACTACATGGGTTAGTTTAGCTAACCCCAAGGGATCTACACTGTGTGGACTTTCTTCTCGAGACAGCCACCAAATAGAGATAGTGTTTAGATTTTCATCCTTTCTCAATTTGTCAGGGAATGTTCTGGAGATCACCATTCCTCTGTCATTGGCATCGCTAACCAACTTACAGAACAGATCAAGTCCTCTGTTAGATCCTTTTTGCTTTATCAGATAGGAAACTCCCAATTCCCAGTCTTCATCTTTTACTCTCCGAGAACTTATGAAAATGAAGAAGAGCACTACCACTACTGTTGCAATGGTTGCTACTGCAAGGATCACCAGGACGGTAAGGGCTCCAGTGCTTGGCATAGTTCTCCCCTCTCAGTGGAGTATCACCTCTGCGGTTTATAAGGGTTTGCCAAGGTGAGGGGCCTGAGTTGGTTGGGGCAGAACTAGTTGGTCTTGAATGTATAAAAGTGCCAAAAAAATATTTTGTTTTGTTATAATGTACCAATTTCTCAGGAGAGTTCCAGCAGTTCTCATGAACCCCACAGAATCTTCAACAGGACAGCGTGGCACGTGCACATGCCAAAAATTTATATGGCCCCCTTTGTTACCAACAATGGTGAGCTGATGAGTCTACAAGTCTACAACACGTTGACCAATAAAAAGGAAGAATTCATCCCTCTGGAAAAGGGCAAAGTCAGAATGTATGTATGCGGCCCCACTGTATACGACAAGTGTCATATTGGTCATGCCAGATGTTATGTTGCTTTTGATCTTATCCGCAGGTATTTGGAGTACAAAGGATACACAGTAAAATATGTGGAAAATTTCACCGATGTAGATGATAAGATTATCAATAAGTCAAGAGAAACAGGGAAAGATCCGCTGGACATTGCTGAAAGGTACATTGCTGAATACTTTCGGGATATGGATGCATTGAATGTGAAGCGTGCAGATGTCTACCCCAGAGCCACAGAACATATTACTGATATGATTTCATTTGTAGAAGCACTGGTAGAGAAGGGGGCTGCCTATCAATCAGATGGGGATGTTTATTTTTCGGTGGAAAAATCAAAGGACTATGGAAAGCTTTCAGGGATTGATAAAGAACAGATGAAAGCAGGGGCTCGAATTGCTGTGGATAAGAAAAAGCGCGATCCTTTAGATTTTGCATTATGGAAGAAAGCCAAAGAGGGAGAACCCAAATGGGAAAGTCCCTGGGGTGAAGGGAGACCAGGATGGCACATTGAGTGTTCCACCATGTCTCAGAAGCATTTGGGGGAAACCCTGGACATCCATGGAGGTGGACAGGATTTAATATTTCCCCACCACGAGAATGAGATCGCTCAATCTGAAGCATATACTGGAAAACAGTTTGTTCGGTACTGGCTGCACAATGGGTTTGTAACCATTAAGGAAGAGAAAATGTCCAAGTCTTTGGGGAATATTGTTCCTGTAGAGGAGTTACTACAAACGTATTCTCCTGAAACGCTGCGGTACTTTTTGGTGGCATCCCATTACCGTAAACCTATTGATTTTACAGAAGGAAATATTAAAGAAGCGTACAAGGCATCACAGCGGCTGCTGAATACAGTGGATACGATCAAAGCTGCATTACGAGAGGATATGACAGGAGAGGACTTTTCGCCACAGCCGTACAGAGAAAAGCTTGAAGAAGCCATGGATGATGATTTTAATACACCATTAGCATTGTCTGCGTTGTTTGAACTGGCAAGGGAAACTAACAGACGGATTGAAGAGAGAGCAATCAGTAAGGAATCATTGAAAGAGGTTTTGAAGACATTTCTGGATTTAGGAAATGTGCTGGGACTGTTCTTCCATGCAGAAATAGAGGAGGTGTCAGAAGAGTTGCTGGCTATTCTGGTGGACATTCGGGAAAACGCACGAGCTCAGAAACTGTGGGATATTTCAGATAGTATACGGGATCGCCTCAAGGAGATAGGAATTGTTCTTGAAGATTCACCACAGGGCACAAGATGGAAATTCACCAAAAAATGATTCATTGTTTTTCTTTATTACCATTACAGCAGTATTCTTGTTACAGAATACTAGGGAAAACCTTATAAAGTGGGACATCCGAATGATTATAGGCCGGGGTCGCCTAGTGGCTATGGCCGCGGACTGCAGATCCGCTCACGTGAGTTCGATTCTCACCCCCGGCTCCAGTACCAGAAGTTAAGAGCTCACATTCTTATGGATAGTGTACTTTTCCTACTGTTTAGTTCGGTACTGGAATATGGATGATCCCTTTTAGTTTTGATGGTTTTCACGGCACTTCGAAATATATCTACCATTACTATCTTTTGTTGATATCTACCATTACTATCTTTTGTTGATATCTACCATTACTATCTTTTGTTGATATCTACCATTACTATCTTTTGTTGATATCTACCATTACTATCTTTTGTTGATATCTACCATTACTATCTTTTGTTGATATCTACCATTACTATCTTTTGTTGATATCTACCATTACTATCTTTTGTTGCCATTACTTTCTTTTGTTCGTTTGTTCATTATGGAACATGCAAAATCATAAGATTTCATCCCTAACAAAGTCAAAGTCGGGATTTAAGTTGGTTAAATGTGATATTTTCTTGTGCCCTCTTGTGTTCTGCTTGTCATCTTGTCATCTCATTCGTGAATTTCACTATCTTCTGGTAAGTTTCTTTGATGTGTTCTTTTTTGGATAGCCCATGTCCTTCGTCATCATATATGATAACATTCAACAATCTGTCTTTATTTACCTTTCTAGGTCTCTGCAGCATATATCGTAAGCTGGAGATAGGGGTATACTGATCTAGTTTTCCGTGGACTATGAAAGCAGGGGCTGCCAGATTCTCTATGCAGCAGGCAGGAGATCTCTCGGCCAGGAGCTCTTCATCTTCAAGATCCATCCAGATACATCCACTGTTTATCAGCCAGCTCGATGCATATTCTGGAAAGAGCAAGTACATGCCCGACATGCAGACTCCACCCTTGCAGATCTCAGGATACTTTACAAGAACCATCAGAGCAAGATATGCTCCGTAGCTCTGTCCTCCCACTACGAACGGACCATATCCTTGTCTCTCAAGGTAAGATATGCCCTCTATTACATCCCTGAGGTCTCCTCCTCCCAGATCGTTCCGGTTGAGTCTCTCAAACTCTTTGCCGTATCCTGTGCTTCCCCTAAAGTTTGGAGTAAAAACTGCAACCCCATTTAATGCCGCAAATTGAATACGAGGATCAAAATTGTTCAGGCAGATATCAGCTGGACCACCATGGAGCCACACCAGAACCTGCTTTGCCTCTTCATTGTACAGCCAAGCTCGGTCATGTGTTGGTTGCTGTGTGGTACCGTCTAAATCGCTTTGCCTCTTCATTGTACAGCCAAGCTCCGATCTTTCTGTCATCGAACGTTTTGTAATGGATGGGAACTGGTTGAAAGGTAGAATAAGGAGGAGGTTCCCTATAGGAGTATTCAGGTTCTCCCTCCAGGGGAATGTGAAGGATGCCGGTTCCTTCAGTTGGGCTGGATCCCCAGCAGTACACACCCTCTTTACTCCATGTGGGACAGGATAAACACCCATCAGTTGTCACTTCTTTTCTTATCCCCTCTTCTAGCGAAAGAAATACGAGGTTCGTTGTTCCATCAACATATTCATTGCAGGCGATAAATTTCCTATCTAAAGATACCTGGTAGAACTCCTTATCCCGCTTGGACTTGTCATCAACCCACTCGATCTCTCCCTCAAGTGAGGAGATCCCAAATGAATCATATCCTTTCACATCACAAAGGAAGATGAATTGCTCTTGATCTATCCATATATTCGATTTCAAAAAGGGAGAGACTGAGGTGGAGAGGTACCATATGAAGGGACTCCCTACCCTGGCCGATGATTTGGGGAAGGAAATAAGTTGCTTTGTCTCACCATTATCTAGGGTTAAGCGCCAGATTCTGCTGTTGCCCACTGGTGTTTCTCGAACCCAATATATGATATACTCCCCATCAGGAGACCACACACATGGCCTCATGGATAAGGGTGGGTTTGGGGTTACCATGCATCTGCTCTTACGCTCTTTAAGATCCAGGCATGTACAAACTTAATGGACCATTGCGATCTGAAAGAAAAGCTATTGAACTTCAATCGGGAGAGGGCTGGGGAGCCAAGTTTCTCCCTTCTGTGGTGAGGTTCGAAGACTTATCTTTTCGGTACAAGAAAATATCAGTTCTGTCACCAGTCTGTGCATCAACATAAAGAATATCATCACCAAGAAAAAGGGGTAAAAATCCCCTGCACAATCTTTCAGTTCCCTTTTGGGAAATAACCCACAGTTCTTTTTCTCCATTTGAAAGGGAAATAACCATATCTTCTTCCTTTACATCAAATCCCCTCAACACTTCAGGAGTTTCAAGCAGCAGTGTGTTATTCATGCACATTTCACACTGTGAAGTAGAACCTCACCGTAATAAATGTGATGGATCAATTCTTCATTGATAACCCATACACAACCTACCGTACGGTTTCATTTCACGTATTGAGACTGGTGAACTACTGAAGAAAGCTTTAAAAGGAACAAGGAAAGGCGAATATGTGATAATAAGAAAAATGGAAAACCATGAAATTAATGAAATCAGAAATATCGATCGTTCAGAAATTATTGAAGCTATATACTATTTTAAAAACAAAACCATAGTAAAAAAACCAGAATTCTACGATATCCGGGGCTGGAATGAAAATGAGCTGTCAAAGAGTCTGGAAAAGCTCAGAAACCTGTATGAAAAAGGTGGCACCTTCTTAGGTGTTTTCGAGAACGAGCAGTTGGTGGGTGTTGGCGTACTAGAAACCAAGTTCATTGGTAGTACTCATGATACATTACAGTTGGCATTCCTCCATGTCAGCAACCCCTTTAGAAAAAAAGGGATTGGGGCAGAACTCTTGCAGAGACTGGGCAAAATTGCAGAAAGGAAGGGTGCAAAAAAACTCTATATTTCAGCAACACCCTCCGAAAATACAATAAATTTCTATCTTAACCAGGGATGCAGATTAGTAGAAGAAGTTAACCAGGAATTGTATGAAGAAGAACCAGAAGACATCCATTTGGAACTGGAACTATAGTTTTACATCTTACTATTTCTTAGAGAATGCTATCGATGTGTAAAACAGGCAGTTACAGTATCCCCTTTTTTGTCAATGCGGCAGAATCCAAATCGCTCAAATTGAATAACCTCATCTACAGGAAGGTCTCTGACTGCTCCTTCTGCAACCCCTTCTACAATCTCCAGGCTGTCTGGATTGTATTCACCATTGACAAATAACTGGTGGGGCACTAAAACTCTTACCTTGACGTGGTCATCAGTGACCCACTGAATTTTCTCCGAGTCTTTCTTCAACTCTTTTCCAGTGAAAATACCTGTATACACTCCATTCTTCTTATCTTTAATTTTCACATTGTATAAATCCTTCAATCGAAATTCATCATGGACATCTGCCTGAGGTATGTAAAAGGTATTTTGCGTTTTAATTTCTCTCCATCCGTAGTCAATGTCTGGATGCAGCCTTAATTTGACTGTTAATTCTGGAGCATTCTCCACACAGAGCTTGACTGGATCTGGAACGAAAAAATACCGTTTCGCTAAAGGGTCAATAATTTTCCTGTTTAAGGCTTCAATAATCGACCAGTCGATCTCAGGTTCAGAGGTAGATAATCCGATTTCTGCAGCGAGAGCGTGAACAGCTTCTGGGACAATCCCCCGTCTTTTCAATGCTTTTAAAGTGGTTAATCTGATATCATCCCAGCCAGAAACCAATTTTTTGGCAATTAAGGGGCGAAGTTTCCTTTTAGAAGCTGGAGAACCTCGAACGTTGAACCGGGAGTACTGTATGATGATGGGATGGCTCAACTGCAGGAGATCTCTGATGTGGTTCTGCAGGGCGGTGTGGAATTCATTTGAACGCAACACGTGGGTAATTCCCAGTACTGAATCTTCAATAGCACAGGCAAAATCATAGGTGGGCCACACCACGTATTTATCCTTCTGGATGGGATGAGGTGTTTTGACTACTCTAAATAAGGTGGGATCGCGCATCTGGGAATCGGAAGAGGCCATATCTCCCTTTAATCGCAAAATATGCTTTTTTCCAGCAAACATCTCTTTCCATAGGTCGAAATTCTCAGATACACTCCTTTTTCTGCATTCACACTCTCTCATGCGGTAACGGTCCTCTTTAATTTTCGGCTGAAGACAGAAACAGATGTATGCATCGTTCTGCTCAATGAGTCGTTCTGCATACTGGTATAACATGGGTAGATCATCTGATTCGTAATGCTCTTCATCCCAGTCTATTTTCAGCCATCTAATACCTTTTTTCATCTCCTGGTAATACTTTAATTTTTCCTTTTCCGGGTTGGTATCATCAAACCGTAAAATAACTTTCCCATTGTATTTTCGGGCATAGTAATAATTGAAGTAGAAGGATAGCCCATGTCCAATGTGAGGCAATCCATTGGGTTCGGGAGGTATTCGGGTCACTACATGGTCTGCATCTGGTAAGGGGGGTAATTCTTTCTTTTCTGTGACCTCTTTTTTTTCAAAATACTCTGGACACAATCTTTTGAGTGCTTCTATCTGCTGTTCTCTGGTCATATTATTAACTTCGGAAACTTCTTCTTTGATTAATTCTAACGTTTTTTGAGGATCTTTTCGTAATTCTGGATTTTCACCCATGACTTTTCCCATGACTGCCTTTACTGAAGCTTTTCCATTATACTCCACAGCATTAATTAAGGCATACTTTCTGATAATATCCATGGAGTTCATTTCTTGACAGCTTTTATATAGGTTGTCATGTTCGCATGCTGCATGCTTTTATTCCGCTCAGAATCGAAAAATCGCCAAGTTCATCAAGGTTCCTATTCTTTCCCAGTATCACCGAACCAGAAGTAGCTTTGCCGACTGTCTGTGTTGTTGATTCTCTCATTTTTTCAGCACCTTGACAAGTATCATGAGGAGAAACCCTATTATCAAAATATCAGCTATGAACCCTAAGATCTGGAAAACCGGAATTTCATCCTGAAAAGGTGGTTCTGTTGGTTCAGTTTTAGAGTCCGAGTGTGCAGGTGTAGTAGTCTCACCTCCACTTCCCACTACTTCATCAACAATTCTAAAACTCCATGTTGCTGACCATTCACCAATACAAGTGCCTCTCTCAGCTCTCACTCGCCAATAATATGTCTTGTTTTTTTCGAGATCGGTAAGTGGAAGTTCATTGATATTCGAAATTCTTGTGATGTCAATAGATAAAAAGTAACTATCTCTAGAAACTTGAACTGTATATTTCGTGGCCCCATCAACTGGTTCCCACGAAAGAATTGGATTTAATTTTACATCAGTTTTATCTGGTGGGCTGCCAAATGAAGGCGGGCTCAGCGTGGGGCAGGTGTTAAAATGTCCAGAAGACCATTCGCCAAGGATAGTACCATCCTCATCCTCAGCTCTCACCCGCCAGAAATATCTGGTATCTGGATCAAGCGGTGCACATTTTCCTTCTTTTTCTTCAGTACATTTCCAATAATTTTTTTCGGTCACATGTTCTTCATATGTTCCGAAGTCAGGAGATTTGGAAATCTGAATTCTATAGTTGGCCGCTCCAGGAACTGGTTTCCAATAGAACTCTGGGTTCAGTTCATTGATAAGAATGCCATTTTCCGGATAAAGAAGCTCAGGTGCGGATAGGATGCCTTTGGGGGTGGTAGTGAAACTCCATGTTGCTGACCATTCTTTGCTAGCACCACATTCATTCTCAGCTCTCACGTGCCAGTGATATTCAGTGCCCGGTAGAAGGTCTTGAAGAAGTACATAATAGAGGGTGTCCACTGTTGTCTTTTTGACTAAGTACTCAAATTTTTCATCAGTAGAGATTTCAATTGTATATTTCATGGCCCCATCAACTGGTTCCCAAATGAACTCTGGCTTTAATTCTACACCTGTTTGCTGATCTCCTGGACTTCTAAGTCGAGGAGGTGCTAGAGGAATGGGGCAGGCACTCCTGAAAAACCTGACAATAGACCAACTACCGTGACCGCAAGCATTCTCAGTTCTCACCCACCAGTAATAGATGGTATTTGGTTCAAGGTCGTGATCTTTAAGTGTATATGTTTCATCTGACACAGTTTTCTCGATGATATTGGAAGAAAAATAGGAGTCTTCGCAGATTTGAATTGTGTATCCAATAATCGGTTTGTCACCTGATTTAACTTTGGGCTTTATCCATTCAAATTCTGGATTACCACAACAATTGCCAAATACTTATTACCTTGCTTTGTCATAAAGACCACCTCCAGTACTGTAGATTATTTAGGCCCGCTTTTCTTATGTGTTGGCAAAGTAGGTACTCGCTGTATTTAAATATTTCGCTTTTTTCGCTTTTAACCGAGATGACAAAACCATTGTTTTCAGTTTTTCATTCAGTAAATGTCTTAGAATTGGGTGCAGATATTCTTTGCACCTCTTCTTCAGAGAATTAGAGGATAACTCTGTATCACATTTATTGCCAGCCATGGTTCGCCTGTTCCTGTGTGGGAAATCCGATTCCTATTCTCCTTTTTTCTAGATACTGGGCAAAGAGGTCTCTGATCTGCCTCGCTTTTCTGGAACACTCTTGAATCGTTCCAGATTCTTGGGTTCAATGCCCACGACAAAATAGACATCCGTTTCTTTGAGAGCTGAAAGAAGGTGTCCGGGAGCTTTCTTGATGACTTCGAGGGGAGTTTCTGTCAGGTCCCTCAATCTGTGGTCATCAAATACGGCCTCCAAAAAGGGGCTCACTGATTATAGATTTTCCTGTAGAATCTTCACCACACATTGTGCAATAGTGGAATTGTTTTTCAGAATTTTCGAGATGATTTTGAAAATAAAACGATTTTATTTGACTATACAGGAAAAAATAGTATCAAATTCTACCTAAGGGATTACTTTCTTATTCAAGACCTCTCTCACTAATTCCACACAATGATCCAGTGCATCAATTATTGGCTTTCCCGAAGCACCAGCTGCTTTCTTGTGACCACCCCCATCGCCATTGTACAAGTGCCCGATTTCCTTCATGATCTTGGACAGATCGATATCCATATCCTGGGCAGCTTTGGCGATGATTCTTCCTGCCTTCACATTAGCCACAAAGGCCACATCTGCCACCTGAGTCAAAAAAGCAGCAGTACTGGACTCATGAGAATTCACCCTGGTGGTCAAAACCAAGTATCCTGCTATCTTATGCAGTTTTGAGCGCTGCCAGCCCCTGACAATGGCAATGCGCTGAGGAGTATTCTTTTTTTCCCTGAACATGTCAAAGGCTTCATATAACTTCACCCCCTCTTCTAATATTTTTCTGACTGTTTCCATGGTACTGGCTTTTGCGTACTTGAAGTTACCAGTATCGGTGAGGATTCCTGCCAGCAAAGCTAAATTCATCTTTCTGTTTCGTTCAGGTAACAAATCAAAAAGGATTTCAGCAACCGATGTTCTGTCTTCGTGCAAGTACAGACAGTTTTCAAAGGATGAATCTGTATGATGGTCAATCACTGCCACACTGCGGGCATTTTCGAGAAATTTTATGCACCCCCCTAACTGGCTGGGGGTGGCAGTGTCTAAAATAATGATATTTTCCACGTTTTTTGCATCACAGTCAATAGTTTCCTCCAGGTTACCCAGAAGATCCTTCGACATTCGATTTGCACTCTCACAGCAGAGAGTAGCTGTCTTACCCCGGAGCTGTAAGAACTCTTTTAACGCAATACCAGAACCCACTGCATCTGGGTCTGCATTGGAATGCAGTAAAATGAGAAAGTTATCTTCTCGATCCAGAAAATCCAAGATAACCTGTTTCATCCAGCTGTGACTCCCGCAGAACCCAGCATCTGCTCTATTTTTGCTCGAGCATTTTTCAGTTTTTCCAGGAGCCTTTGTTCTTGTCTCTCCAATGTCTTAATCCTTACATCCAGATTTTCCTTTTTCTCTTCAAGCTCTTTTTTTGCCTCTTCTCTTTCTGTCTTTACCAGAATGCTGCCAACACTTTTGTACACAGTGTCAGGTTCTTTTTCCAGTTCTTCCGAAGCTGAGGTGGCTTCTTTCAATTCAATGGATAATTTCTGCTTTTGTGACATCACCATCTGGTACTGCTGTTCTAACTGCTGATATTGTTGAATTTCATGTTGAACATTAGGAGGAATTTCTTTCATTAAATCACCATGCTCTCTCAGATACAAAGGCATATAAATGTTTTCCCGCCCTGCCCACTGTCACATTCTCACATACAGGCACCACTCTCACATCAACAATGGAACATTTCCCATCATTATCCATTTCAGCAAGGATCAGTTCCTTATTACAAAATAAAAGAGATGAGTGATTGACAACTATTCTTTGAAGATGAAGATTTCTCCTTTTCCCAGCTCTGAGATATCACCATTGTAGCGTGTGTACAGCCCTTCAATGTGCGCTTTCTTGATAGGGATGCTGTACGTGGTCTTCTGGAGGTCCAGCAAAAAGACTCTCAACCAGGTGGGGTTGTACACTGCATTATGCGTAAATGTGGGAAGCAGCTGCAGCTCATTGTACAGCACGATACTCCCCCGTTCCATGAATGCTCCCATTCGATTACCAGCATGTCCGTAGCAGAAGATGGTGCCACCTTTCATGCCGCACCCGGTCAATGCACCAGTATCCCCCTCAATGACGATAATGCCTTTTTTCATCAGTTCTCCCACTTCATTGCCTGCATTGCCTTTGACCACAATCAACCCCTTGTTCATTCCTGACTTGCTTCCTCGGTATGCTGCGCCCACACAATTTCCAGCATCACCCTGGATGAAGATTTCTCCTCCCCGCATTTCAGCTCCAGCCCAGTCTGCACAGGTTCCCTTTACTGTTATGGTACCTCCTTTCATCTGCGCTCCCAGATGCATTCCACAGTCTCCCTCAATGACAATGCTACCAGCAGTCATTCCCTTTCCAATACCTTTTACATTGGGAACAGTCCCTGTAATGGTAATGGTGCCTGCATTGTCGTCAGATACCTCGAAAAGCTCACCTAATGGTTTTTCTTTGTTCCCATGGTATACTGTCATCTTTTTAATCTGGTCAACAGATTTGCCAGCAAACGTATCTGGGGTGATACACTCTGCAACCACTGGAATTACAGGTTCAAATGTAGGATGTAACTGCATCAGATCACCTCTTTTAAATGAATGATAAATTTACCCAGGTTCCCGCCGTAATTTCCTGCAGATATCCTGGTCACTCCATCCACCGAACAGGCAGCATGGATCCCATCGTGCATGGCCTTGTTCATGGATTCAATATCTAATGCATCAATGACGATCTCTAGAACACTGTTTTCTCCCTCAGTCAAATTGGTTTCCACCTGGGATTTGATACTGGGACAGTATGCTGTATTGGTGGAGGCAGGCAGGAACTTGTACTTTGAGCCCACTTTGCTTCCTGAACGCACAACACCTCCCGGGAAGGGGGCAATCACATTTTTCACCTTTCGGATCGCTTTTACTGCGTTTTCTGATGCTTTGATCACTGGTTCAATACCTTCCCCAATCACTAAGATATTGCCGCCGCCCACTGCTTTTTTAGCCTGAAATTTCTCTTCACACAGAAACTCTCCGCCCATCACTGGTATGCGCCAGAACCGCCTCCCTTTGGGGTATTCTGGTGTGGGGTTTAACCTTTTGGAGATCTGGAAGCTGTCTCCAAAATACCGTAATTGACCTCCCACTATGAATTCCTTCTTTCCAAATAAATTGTTAAAACATGCAGATGTTGGGGAGGTCATCACACATTGACCGATTCTGCGCATCAGCTGGTCTCCTAAATCCTTGGCTGAATTGGCAAATAATAATATGTTCACTCCAGGCCGTCCATCTGGCGTATCAGTGGTGGTCCCTTCTATACCTGCTTCACAGCCGCACATGATCACTGAGGTACCAAAGCCAGCCACTGTCAGCGCAGAATGCATGGCCCATTCTTCATTGATGGCAGTAATCAATACCCGAGAACCATACATCTTGAAAGCTTCTGCAAAGGTATTAACAATGTCTACTCCATTTATCTGCACGGTACCACCTCCTTTCGGGGAAGGTAAGCATCTTCAACCGCATAGTTGGCAAACTGTACAGTATAGTATTTGGAGAAAATGTTTTTTTCCTCTTCAGATAGGTCAGCCTCCAAATCCAGCACATATGTTCTTCCCATGTAGTCTTTGATTACTTCTCCATCTTTGACCACAATGGTTCCATCCTTTATGGTGTATTTAGCTTTCTTGAAGCTCTTTTCAATGTGTTCTCCATCAAATTCATATATGGAAATATCTGCATCTGCACCCACACCTAGATGCCCTTTGTCTGTCATGTTCAATGCCTGTGCTGTCCCTGCTCTGGTCACTATTACAATCTCAGATAAGGTGTACTCCCTCTCAATGGATTCTAACTGAGAGCGTTCTTTCGCCATGTGGTGAACTGTATCCAGCATTTCATCCCGTTTCCTTTTACTCATCAGTAACTGAATCACTTGAGGATAGAAATAAAAGGGACCTGCATTGGGGTGGTCAGTGGTCAAGAACGCTTTGTAGGGATCTTTGGTTAGTAACAAGACTTCCAGACCAATGGTCCACTGGATAGCATTAACCACATTTTTCTTCTTGAATTTGTAGGGCACAATGCCTGCTCCTGTTTCCATTTCCACGTCTGAATTGGCCCACTTGTTCCCGCTCAATTTGAACAGGGTGTGCTGCCAGGGGCCGTCTGCAGTCATGGTGGTAGCATCACCGAAGATTACCTGACCCACGTCACACGTAACATTATCATTTGCGTTTAATACTTTGGCAATGTCACTACCTCCTGAAGAAAAGGAAGCCCAGTCCTCTCCAGCATAGGAGTTGAACTGTATGTGGGTGATATGCCTCCGGTAGGGGTTCAGCATTTCAATTGTTTCTTTGGTTATCTGGTAGTTCCCTGGCGATCCCAGATTGTTGCAGTGGATATGGATGGAATGGGGCAGCTTCAGCTCATCTGCAGCCCTTGCTAAATTGGTCAAAATCTCCCTGGGTGTCACATTAAAGTTCTGCACAGTATCATCTAGAGAGTTGACATTCTTTCCCCATTTCCAGGATTCCACTCCTCCTGGATTGACAATTTTTACTGCATACCCCTTGGTAGCATCGAGCAGCCAGGCCACAAAGTTCTTCAGCTTTTCAAACTCTCCTTCTTCTGTATACTTGAGCACAAAGTAATTGGAACCTGTTAAAGTGAAGATCCCTTTGTCCACAATGGGGATATCAATGAGTTCTTCATGGGAATGCCTGGCCCCTAGTGGGGGAGCTGCTGCTTCCCATACTGTGGTGTATCCCATTTCTGCATACCTGTACCCAATGGCAAAGGTTGTGGGCACAGTATACCCTGTTCCGCTTCGCTTGCAGGATGTCTTTCTGATAACATCCTTTCGGTGATCTTCAGGGCGCATGATGCGGGCAATATTAACCTTTGAACCTGCAATGTGGGTATGGACCTCCACACCGCCGGGCAACACAATCATTCCTGAAGCATCGATTTCCTTTGCATCCTTGGCCTCAGATTCTTCTACTATCTTTCCATTTGCAGTAAAAATATTCATTTTTTCGCCATTAATATTATTTTTGGGGTCGTACACTGTTCCATTTTTTATGATGAGACTCATGCCATCACCTTTTCAATTAACTGAGAAAGAACGTCTGCATCTGATAACCATGGAGAGTCCAGCACCTTTTTCAACCGCAAGGGGACACCATCCATCCGGTAGGCGGTTCCTTCAGCTTCAATGCCTGCAGTAGCCACTGGTATACATACGTGAGCGATCTTACTGGTGAGATTCACCTTGGGGTCCATCACAATGGTGGGTATATCTGCGAGGTGCTTCCAGGTTTCTGAAGGAAAGTTGGACACAGGATCAGAAGCAATAATTAAGGCTGCATCGCACTCTTTTCGAGCTAAAACGTCTACTGCTGAAAATTCTCCTGGATTGTGCACTGGATATCCTAACGAGAAATTCACTGCAAAGGGGTATCCAGTTACCCAGGCCATGGTGGAGCCTGCTCCCGCCACATTGTAGTGTCCTCTCATAGGGGTGATGGAGAACTTAGTGTATTCGTTTAGATCTCTCACCAGTCTCAATGCTGCATTCACGTTCAGATGCTTTCCTTTAGACATGGTGAGTCCTAGCCCGAAGAAAATGATGCCAAATTCACAGGTCTTCATCTTTTCCAGCAGTGTCTTGTACTCCTCTCTTAAGGGGACATCTCTCCCTTTTAAGTGTGCCCGCATCAAAGAGATGACTTCAAAATCAGTACCTGGTTCAATTTTTATAAAGGTATTGGCAATGCGAGCAGAAGTGGTTTTTCGAACATCTACCACTGCAATTTCTCTCTCTTTTTTGCTTTTTCTGAACATTCCTTCAGGAAAGACACTGTACCGTCTGAAATGTCTCATGTGAGCTTCAGCCGGGTTACATCCCCAGTACACAACGAGGTCTGCCCTGTTCTTCACCTCTCCTAAAGAGCATTTGACACATCCTGCATCCTGCAGCCCTAAAATAGTGGGTCCATGACATACAGAGGCGGTCTGGTCTATGGTAGCTCCCAGGATTTCGGCCAGATGGATAGCATGTCTTTGAGCTTCACATTCTGTGGAGGATAATCCGTAAATTAAGGGAGCTTGTGAATTCCGAAGGATGTCTGCTGCTTTGTCAATTGCTTTTTCTAAAGATACTTCTTGTCCACCAATGGAGGGGTTCAACGCATTCTGGTGATGGTTCACAAATTTAGATTTAGAAATAGCACAGGCATTCTTTGTATTGGTGATCTGACCATTTTCCACAGTGACAATGATATCATCACACAAACAGCCGCAGAAGGGGCAGACCACATTTTCGTAGATCATTTTCTCCCCTCCACGATCTTGCTCATGATTTCGTCTACACTTTCCACTTTTTTGTCAGTCTTTTGAATTTCTGCTTCCACCCCTTTTGAATCAGGCATCCCTGTACTCTGAGTATCACTGCCAATTAGTAGATTGGCCCATGGGCCGTACGGCATGAACCCCATGGTTTCATCAATGTCTGATTTCTGGCATTTGACCACGCAGGAACCGTATTTTGTCTGCACTTCAACAGTATCGCCCTCTTTGAGTCCTAATTTTTCCATGACCTGTGGGTTCAATTGAATGAGGGCCACGTTCTGAAGGTAGTCATCTGATGTCTTTCCGATTTCTGCTGCAACTCCCTGTTTGGTAGTTCTGCCGCTCAACAACACGATCTTCATACAGAGGAGTGAACATGGGTTTTTATAAATCTGTGCGTTTACAAAGTTAAAGGTCAATTCAAATATTTTCAGAATCGAGCATGTAGAAAATAGGATCGCTCCTATCAACTTTTTCTGATTACTTTGACAGCACACCAATTAAGAAACCAAAGATAGAGAAGATTACTGTAAAAACTATGAGCATTTGCTTCCAGGTTACTGCTCTTTCACTGAGTGTTTCTTTAACTAGCTTTATCATGTCTTCAGAGATGCTTTTCTCAATATCTTCCTTGATTTCTCTCTTCAAATCACTTTTTATCTCATCAATTAAGGATTTTTCGTTCTCTCCAGTAAAAAAAATTGATTTCTCTGTTTTAATATCTTTGAATTCCCATACTATCGCAGTTTGTCCTTCTTTCAGTAGTTTCGGTTCTCCTCTTGCTGTAAACTGTTTTGCCCGCTGCTCGTCTTCTTTTTCGATCTTCATGATATCTTTTATTTGCGGATGAATATATCGGTGGGTAGTGTTCTCAGGTAACACAATCCAAATGTCCGCATGTTTAATCAAAGGGAACTTCTCTTTTTCTTCTTTCCAAAGTTCGGTGGTAAGGGGATAGATAAAAACATTAAATTTCCAGTATTGGGTACTTTGAGTCAATTTCTCTATTGTTTTCTTTGATAGAAAATGTCTGGTGGTGACTTTGAACATTAGGCCAAGAACACAATTACTTTCTGCAAAAAATTGCCTTTCAAGATTCAGTTCTGATATTTTGATATGAATACTCCTAAAGCTTTTCAATTCAGTGATATCCTCTATTTCCTTATTTTCGGGAATGTATGCCTTGAGTTCTCCCACATTCTTGATATCATAGGAAAATAAGCTTTTTTCAAGTTTTTGGAGACCTTTGGCTGCAGCTTGTTTCTCGACATATTCTTGGTTTCTGATGTTTTCCTGCTTCCATACGAGCTTCTCAATTTTAAACGGTAAGAATATCTGTATATCACAAGGTTTTTCTATATCGAAAAAAAATTTGTAAATGATATGGCATTCACCTGTTTCTAGGATATATATGCTTTCTTTGTAGTAGGCAATACTACCTTCACAGTCAAGAAGAACTCCTTCAAGAGACATAAGATCATCCAAACGGCATTGTTCTAGGATCTAATACTCAATTTCCCTTCTAATGTTTTCCCACATCAGGTCGTCCTTCTCCTCGTGACAAATCACTTATTTCTTTCTGCGCTTTCATACGAAATGCTCCTTTTTTGAGTTGCTTTTCTGTCAAGTAGCTTATAAACTTTTCGGTATTGGTGGTATTCCTGCTATCTTTTGCAGTCGTTGTCAAGTTGTAATATATTGAATCTATATGCTTTGTCTTTGTTAAAGCTGATAGTGTTCTGAAATTTATTTTCTGCTAGGTTTTGTTATATTTCCAGTGTTGCATAATTCTAGTTCTACAGCTGCAGTCAACCCCATAGAGCGTAGGAACTGTCAAAGGAGATTTTCTGTTTCCTCTAAGCTTTCTGAATCTTTAGTTAAGACTTGCAACTACCATTACGAATCGATTCCTATTTTGTTCCTCCGACGTCAGGTCGTCCTTCTCCTCGTGAAAATTTATCCATATAAACTACTCCTTGTCTTTAGTTACTCAATCATATAGTGTTACCTTATAAGTCTTTCGGTTTTGTAGTACAAAAATTGTAAGAGATAAAGCAAAAACATAGTTGCAATACGAAAGGTTTATATACCCTATCTTGGTTAGAATTGATATAACAAAATGTAAAGAAATGTGTGAGGTATATGCATGTTTGCTGATAATGTCGAGAACTATTTCAGAAAACAAAATCAATCGGAGGTGATGTTTTGATTGGAAATCACCTGATGCAGTCCTTTTTCAACACTGTCAATTTGAATCATTCTGTTGACATAAGTAACTTCAGCCCTGGCGAAGTCTTTCCATGTGTTGGGGAAGAAAAACCCGATGTAGGTTGATCAGAGTTGAATAGAAGGAAGCCTTGAAATCCTCATCATATCCCTTGTGGTCACTGGCATATCTTTGGTCGGTAAATCCCACAGGAACCCTTTATAGAGAATTCGCTTCAAGGATTTCCTCAATTTTGAAAATCTTCACACCTTCTTCCCACCAGAGATGATATAACAGATCTCTGCACCAGGTTATGAATTCAATGTTGTCTCCACAAAAAGCTTGGTTTCTGTCAATTGTCCCACTAGCCTTTGTTGATAGAGTAAACAATGCCCACTTCGAGTCTGATCTACTAACATAAATCGAAGACCTTTTCTGAAGGGGAAAAAATCGAAATTCGATCCCTTTGTGAAGATTTTTGGTCAATTCCTTAAATACTTTCTGTTCATCTTCCTTTTCAATCAGAGGGGGGTTGTGACATTGATAAAGGATTGCAATATCTATCTCTTTTTTTTGAATTCTTTGTATGATTTCATTAGGAATATCACGTAAATGTTCTGTGAGAAGATAAATTTTTCTCTCAACCTTCTTCAAATTCTCTTCTATACTATCCATGAATTCATAGGCATTAGATATCATGTTTGTCTGGCTAAATTTGTAGATTTGCCATCTGAATTCTACAGGGATATCCTGGAAATTGTGCGTTTCAAAAAACATTCTGTTCGTATCCAATATTTCTCTGCTCTTTGAGAGCTTTTCTCTGGCATGGAGGAAGAGTAGCCCAGCAATGTCTAATGAATATTTCCCTTCTTCGTTTCTTAGTATACCCATATCTTCCATCGTTTTCAGTCGAGTATTTATTGACGGATTCTTCTTTCTCAAAAGTTTTTTATCGATTGGTTCTTCTTTAATCCCATCAGATACTAAGATTTTCTTGGTGATATCGTAACTGGTTAATGGATTTTCAGACTCCGAAAGAATTTCAAGGTACTGCAGCCGATCCAGCTTCATCAGTTCATTGATGATATCATCCATGCTGTAGTTCGTCTTTTGGGCCATAGTTATATATATTTGAATCTGTCTATATAAGGTTTATCAATTTGCATAAGCAATTACAAGAATGCTCAAGCTTTTGAAAATGAGACTTAGTTCTTGATTGTAAGTTCAAGCTGGCTACCTCTAGACCACTATATTTGTTATTTCTTTAGTTCATTGCTTTCTTCATGCAGACACTTTTTTGCGCTATTTAACAATTCAAATGTTTTCTATGGTGGTCCGATTTTTCTGTGACCCATATACAGTACACATGGCCAATGATTCTTTACGTTGAATTGAATAAAGATAAGGGGTATCTTCTGGCAACTCTTTCCAAAAGCATTTAAGCCTCTTTACATCCTAGAAAGCATGGCAAAGTACCTCCTGATAATAGCATGTTCCCAAAAAAAAGATCCTTGTCCCTATCCCATGAAGGCTGTCAATAGGTACGATGGGGTGAACTTTCGAGTACTTAAGAAATTTGAAAGAGAGAGAACCCTCCCTAAAAATCTGGACATTGTAGTTATTTCTGCAAAATATGGACTGATAAAATCAGACGATCACATCAATAATTATGATATGCGAATGACAAAAAAAAGAGCATCTGAACTGCATTCTCAAATTTTAGATAACCTGAAAGCGTTAGTTTCTAACACTACCTACAAAGAGATCTTTGTAAATCTGGGAAAAGATTATCTACCAGCCATTCAAGGAATTGAAGCTGTGGTAGCCTGCCCTGTAGCCTATGCTGAAGGGAGGATTGGAGAAAAGATGGCATCCATGAAAAAATGGATAACTAGAATAGCTCTTTCTTCAGAAGATCAGAGAACGCTCACTGAAATTCTTGATCTACAGAAATAGTGGACAATAGTATAGTATACAATGCAGTTCAGTAGTAGCTAGACACAAATCCTTTCCACTAGTGTTTTGACTGCTTTTTTGTTCCATCCAATCTGAGAAAATGAGAACACATCACATAATTTTAAGACCTGGAGAGCAACCTCCGGAGTGTTCACAGAATTGTTTCCAATCTTGAAGCAGTCAATTCCTTTTATTTTCTCAAAAACAGTAAAATCAAACCCTCTCTCTCCTTCTTTATATGCATCAATGTGCACAGCAGTCAAATGGACAGTTTCCAGAAGGTCTCTTTCAGGGATCACATTTCCCCTAAATTTTATAATGGGGTGAATACCAATCTCTTGTAGTGTGTTAACAATCAATTTCATGTTCTCTGAATTCTTGAGAAGGGCTTGCCCTGCCCCAATTTCCACCATTTCTTTTTGTCTGCAGTGGGCATTTACTTCAACAATTGCTCCAAAGTCAGTAATACATTCAGAAGCGCTCACATATCCATTCAAAGAAGCTGAACGAATATTGACACAAACTTTAGCTTCAGATTCCTGAGCTTTTGCAATATTCTCTTCTAGAAAATCATGCAAATTTTCAAAAAGGAATTCTTTGCGCCCTCTTTCCACCATCTTTTTTGATGCTTCCATGGATTTTTCATCCACGCTCACACCACCTACAGTGACCATGCCCACCCCTAAATTTCCAATAGTACGGCAAAATTCTCCGTCATTTCTTCCTGCCATGGCAGCCAAGACAGAGGGGTGTCTCAAATCCAATTGAAATCCTTTCTGTTCAGATTCTAATTTCATACCACACACTCCACAAACTTCATTAAATCCCTTTTTTTACGAAAAGAATCCAATAAAATATCCTGAATGTGGACAGTAATGCCCATTGCTTCTATCTCTTTTTTGTATTTGACATCTGTTGTATGAATCACAAAATCATCCAAAAAATCCTGGTATAATTCGGCCACCCCTGTACAATTAGCTTTACACTGTAACCCACGCATTAACACACCTGTAGGACCTGAAAAGGGAGCTTCTCCAATCATAGGTGAGATAGCTAACACTTTCTTCTTTTTTAAGATTTTTTTGTATCCTTTCATAGAAATAATAGGTCCAATAGACGTTATAGGATTTGATGGGCCCAAAAGTATAAATTCTGATTTTTTCATGTAATTCAAAGCCTTTTTCACTGGGTTTGCTGTTTCAATTCCCTCGAATACCACATTCTTCACCGTAACCTGTGCTCTTTTTACCACCCAGAACTGGTGAAAGGTTAGTTCTCCTTCATCAGTAAAGATTTTTGTGGTCACTCTCTGATCTGACATGGGGAAAACAGGAGTGTCAATATGTAATGTGCTACACATTTTCTCTGTCACTTCAGATAAAGAAATCCCCTTGTTCATGAGTACTGTTCTATACAATTTCAACCCCCGATCTTTATCACCGATTTTCAAGAGCTCTCTATACCCTAAAGAAACCATCATGTCATAACAATTGTAGGTATCGTCTCGCTGGCCGTACCATTTAGCATCATCGATGATTCCTGCTAATGTGTATACTACTGTGTCCAGATCAGGAGAAACGTATAACCCTGATACATACACATCTTCAGCTGTATTGACGATAATGCAGATGTGATTTTTGTTTTTGACCCCTTGAAGCAGCTTTGGGGTTCCTGTTCCGCCAGATAAAATGCAGATCATAGTAATGCTAGGGAACTAGCCTGTTCCTGTCCCGGGGGAAGAAGGTGGCTTCCCTGATATTTGATAAGTTCAGCGTCTGCATGGCCAGCCGTTCAGCACCAACAGCAAACCCACCGTGGGGAGGCATCCCGTATTTAAACACCTCAAGGTAGAACTCAAAGTCAGAAGGATCCAATCCTCGTTCAGTCATTTTTTCCACCAGTAAATCATACTGATGGATTCTTTGTCCCCCAGTGGTCACCTCAGTCCCTCTCAGTAACAGATCAAAGCTCTTGGTTACGTCACCATTGGGCATGGCATACACTGGTCTCTTCTCCTGAGGGTAGGCAGTAATGAAGATGAACTCTGAATTTAATGATTCCTGGCTGTAATCGCAGACAGCTTTCTCTCCCTGGGGGCTCAGATCAAATCCTTTCTCTCCAGCAATTTCCTGCGCTTCCTCAAAGGTAATAGAAGGAATTTCTCCCGGCACTTCTGGAGCATCTGCTTGTAATACTTCCAGCTGTTCTGAACATTCTCTCTTCAATTTACCAAACATGAAAAGGAGCAGCCGATTTTCCAGCTCCCTGATATCTCTGTCATCTTCGATAAATCCAAATTCTAAATCCAGACTGGTGTACTCATTGATGTGTCTTACAGTATTATGTTCTTCAGCCCTGTATACGGGTCCCACTTCATATACTCTTTCAAACCCTGCTCCTACCAGCATTTGTTTATAGAATTGTGGACTTTGGGCTAGAAAAGCCTCTTTTTCAAAATAATGTAACGGAAATAACTCTGTTCCCCCTTCAGTTCCCGTGGCCACAATTTTTGGTGTCTGGACCTCACAGAAGCCTTCTTTTTCCAGAAATTCTCTAAATCCAGAAATCAAACAGGCTTTCACCTGGAAAATCAATCGGTGACTGTGACTTCTCAAATCCAGGACACGGTGGTTCAACCGGGTGTCAAAGTCTGCTTTTACTTTCTGGGCAGGATCCAGCGGAAGAGGACTGTCAGCTTCTGAGAGCATGGTAATAGCAGTGGGGAATACTTCTATTCCCATCTGAGCAATATCTGATGTGCTCACCACTCCAGTCACTTTGATGACATCCTCTCTCCCCAATTGTGAGAACTGCTGGAAAAGCGCTGTGCTCACTTTTTCTTTTAGAAAAGTAATCTGTACTAACCCTTTTCTGTCTCTGAGCAGTAAGAACTTGATTCCACCCAGATCTCTAAGTTCATGTACCCAGCCAGCTACAGTGATCTCTTGGTCGATATTTTCCTTCAACTGGTCAGTTAGAATCCTCATTTGGTTCACACTCGTTTCGTTTTGGGAACTACCGTTATGGGGATGATTCCGCGTTCCAGCTCCTCTATTGCAATCCTGATACAATCTTTTTCCTTTGTTTTTATCAAGATGGGAGCTCCCATAGCAATTTGGAGCGCCCTTGCGCCCACAATCCGTGCCTTTTCAAATCGTGTATACACGTTTAAACACCACAAGGAGATGTTTCTGATTCCTATATAAAGCTTTCTTCACCTGAACCTATTCTACCCTTCAGAGATGAGTGGATTGATGGTAATGAGACAGCCTTCATCGGGATTGAATTCAGTGACCCTCACTGTGAAGTCCTTGCCCACTGAGTCCTTGATGAACACGTGGAATACCAATCCTCGGAGACAGGTGGGTGAGATTCCCTCTTTCTGGGTATGTTTGCAGGCATCTGCATACATACAGGGAGGGGAGACCCTGCAGGAAATAGTTTCATTGTGCTTTTGCAGCTGAAATTGTTTTGAAGCCATTAACCCCACTGTTTCCAGGATGTTGATATAGGTCTGACATGCTTCCATAGGAGTTTTTGATTCGGGAATTTTAATTTTAGCTTGTTTTATCCCGTATCTGATCCCCTCTATATAGATTTTCTGGGCAATTATATCATTGTTAAAGTAAGACCGGCTAAAAATGTTGATGGATCGCACCAATTCATTCAGAGTGTCTGTAACTGCATCTGCTTTTTTCTGGTAATCTATTTCATCACTCTCTGGTTCTTCTGCTTCTGACATAATGTACAGTGAAAGAATGCTATTTAAATAGCTTTTGGATTCCACAATTATTTGGGGCCTTAACCTATATACTAAAACTTGTCTGATGAAATCTGATTAGCATAATTGGTTTCATTTCTCACGGGAGGAAGAGAGTAACGCAGCGTGACTGGTAATACCCATACTGACCGTGCCAATATTTAAATAATGGTGAACCAAAAAGGCAGGAAGGGTTTTAAAAGATCCGGCTGTAGGAACCCTTTCACCCCGAGGGCAGAAAATATTAGAAATAAGTAAGGTTGCAAGCCATAATGATGATAAGGTGGAAAGAAGGAAGAAGTTTTTAAGCGTGTATGATAAGGTGGTCCTGTGTCAAAGCTCAAAAACACGAATCTGATAGATCAAGCGGCGCGTGTCTTGATGAATGGAGCAGAAGATGCCTTTTTTGTACTTGATAAAGAAGGAAAGATTCTTTTTTTAAACAAAAAGGCAGAAAAACTAACGAAAGGATCTAAGGAGAATGTCCTGGGGAATAATTTTGAGAACGTTGTAACCATTGCTGAAAGAGAAGAGGTAAAAATTAAGAAAGACTACATAGAACCAAACGAATCCCTGGAAGTTTCAATAGAGACTCTGCAGGGGACTGTCCCAGCTGAAATAGTATTCAACCCCATTGGGACTGCAAAAGACAGGGCAGGAACAGTGCTTATTGTGAAGCTGAAACCAAAAAAATCTGCCTTTCTTCGTTCGGTGGAAGCAGCAGGTTCTGCCATCCAGAGGTACTCTAATGTTCAAAAAATCTATGAGACACTGGGGGAAGCACTGGAATCTCTTGACATTACCCTCTGGATATTTCCCCTTGAAAAGGATTTCTTTTCTGTTGGATACCATACCTCTGATAGGAGAAAAGTGCATATCACAGAATTCGTGACAGGCATGCCCCTTTCTGAAGTCAGACTGACGTTCGCAGATGATGCATTCAGGAAAATAACTGAACAGAAATCCTTTTTTTTCTTTGATATATCTTCTATTTTAGAAAGTGCGACTGCAATGTTCACCACATCCCAAGTACGCAAGGTTTTTTCACTCCTAAACTTCGCAAGAGGAGTGGTCGTTCCCCTTACCCATGGGGATGAATTGATTGGTGTCACAGCAATGCTCTCAGAGGAATTAACTCCTGAAGATGCACTTCCCTTATCCACCTTGGGGGTTCAAGTTTCTGCTGCTTTAGAGAGAGCCCGTCATTTCGAGCAAATGGTGGTGGATTTGAAAGCCTTAGAAGAGCAGATCAGCACTCGAACTCAGGAACTGGAGAAGGTGAAGAGCCAGATGGAAAGCATTGTGCAGAGTTCGGTGGATGCCATTATGGCAGCAGATCTGGAAGGGGCCATCACCTTCATTAACAAAGGCGTGGAAATGATGTTTGGATACACTGAGGCAGAAATTATAGGACAGCCCATAACCAAGTACTATGCAAAAGGGAAAAAAGAAGCCAAAAGGCTCAGAAAAATAATTATGGAAAAGGGGCAGATAGAAAATACAGAACTGGATTTTCTGGCCAAGGGAGGGAGAGAAGTCCATACATTAGCTTCTCTTTCTTTGCTCAAGAATGAGAGAGGAATAACCACTGGAATTATGGCAGTTCTCAAAGATATAACTGAACAGAAAAAACTCCAGCAAACCCTGGAATCGTTGAATAAAGCTGCATTCCGCATTCAGAAATCCAGGACCAGAGAGGAGATTTTTGCAGTGACTGCTGAAGAATTGAAGCAATTTGACTTTTACGTTGTATTTGTATTGTTTGATGAGGAGAGGACGGTGGGAAGGGTTGTATACGTCCCTGAAAAAAAAGTGCTTAGAATACTGGAAGAACTGGGAGGAAAGTCGCTTGAAGATTACGAACTTCCTCTGGACAATACATTCTACAAAAAACTGATCAAAAAGAAGGAAGCTATCTTTGTTAAGAATTTGCAGGCAGCGATGAAGCAGGTGACTCCCCCCTCCATGCAGGATACAGCAGAAAAGGGAATCAGCTTGCTCCAGTTTGCTTCCATGAAATCCGTACTAGTTCCTTTAATTATCCATGGGGAAACAAAGGGATTCTTGGCTGTCATTTCTCATTTTATTACCTTCAATGATATTCCACCTATGATGGCTTTTGCCAATCAGGTTTCCACAGCTTTGGAGAATGCCCGCCTCCTAGAAGAGAGCCGAAACCGGGCTGATGAACTTGCCCGGAACCTGGAAGAACAGCAGATGCTTCGAGAGTTAAACACCAAATTGTTTTTGGCTCAGTCCCGGGAGGAAGTTTTAGATGCTGCTATCGAAGGGATTCACAGATTAGGTAAATCTTTTTCAAATATCTCAATTATCAATGAAAAGAGAACACATGCCACCATTTTCAGATTAGAAATGGAGCCAGCCCTTTTAAGAATAATGGATAAAATGACGCAGGTATTTACAGGAAGATCCACCTTGTTGGGGTATACAATACCAGTATGGGAGGAAGATAACATCTACCACCAGTTTTTCAATGATCAGATTCCGCTGATCACCTCCACTGTCAAAGTTGAAGGATACCCTGTGATGCGAGCTGACCTGTCTGAGGTGTATATGGGGGTTGTCCCCGGCGAGTCTGTGCTTCAGCAGGCGGTGAAACGCATCTTCCCTTTTCCCTTTCAGTCAGTTATGGTGTTTCCCATCATTGTGGGAGGGCGCACCATGGGTACCCTGACAGTCGCCAGCAACGATGTATTCTCGGAACGGGATTTCACTTTGATGAATACGATGGGAGAAATGGTGTCCAGTGCTATGGAACGAATTGGACAGGCAGAGAAACTGACTGAAACGTTCAATGAATTGAGGGCTGTGCAGCGGATTAATACCCTTTTGAATATGGGGGCGTCACTTGAAGAAATTCTCACCCAAGTCTGCACCAGCATCAAAGAGGTGTACCACTACCAGTTTGCCTATCCGCTGCTGCTGGATCCTTCCCTGCGGTTCCTCACTTTTGATCACGTATTTGTGCCTGACAAGCTGGCAAACAGAATCCGTAGGGCCCTTGGTGTGGACATAAAAGATTTCAAGTATCCCATTTCTGAAGATTTCTCCCTTTTCAAGACTATCAGAGCAAAAAAATGTTTGATATGGCAGGGATTTGAAGAAATGATCCAAGAAATACCTGTGGAGGAGATCAGTTCTGCACTGAAAACTCTTTCTTCTGACCTTTCCAAAGCACTGGGATTGAAACCAGGGGAGAACAGTATAATGATTGCCCCTCTTCCCTATGGGGAGGATGTTATTGGTATTCTCTTTCTGGGACACAGAAAATCACTGACAGAGGAAGATTTTCAGCACCTGGAATATTTCTTGGACCAGGTGGGCATAGCCATAGCCAAGTCGGAGGTGGAATCCAGGTTGCGGAAATCGTTGGAAGAATTGAGAGAATTGGACCAGATGAAGTCAGAATTCATTGATATTGCCTCCCATGAGTTACGAACCCCTTTGACCACATTAAAGTTGTATCTGGAAATGATGGCTTTAGAACAGTACGGAAAATTGACAGCACCCCTCAAAGAACGTATCCAGGTCATGGAAGAGGGGGTCACTCGGCTGGAAGAAATCATCAACCAGACATTGGTGGCCTCCCGGTTAATCAAGAATAAGTTGAGACTGAATAAGAAACCTGTTTCTCTGCTGGAAATAGCCACTGAGGTGGTCCACCAGCTGCGGCCGTTGTGGAACGCCAAGAACCAGAACATTTTCTTGGAGAGCCCTCCTCACCTCTCTGACGCGGAAGGAGATAAGAAAGCGTTATTTACAGTGCTGAGCAACCTGGTGGACAATGCCATCAGGTACTCTCCAGAACATACCGAAATTCTCCTGACATTTACAGAACGCCCTGAAGAGGTAGAATGCATGGTCATAGATCAGGGATGTGGAATTCCCCCAGAACATCTAGAGAAAATCTTTGATGAATTTTATATTGTTCCCAGTGAAACAGAGTACGCCAGAATGGATGGGAGAACAGGGCTCGGATTATTCATTGCCAAAGGAATTATCGAACAGCACAAGGGAAGAATATGGGTAGAAAGCACAGTGGGAGAGGGGTCTGCCTTCCACATTGTAGTACCCAAGAAAGAAAAGGAATAAAACTATTCAGGAAAGTGCGTGGTGAGACATGGTAGCAACAGGTTGCAGAAAAAGGCTTTTAAATCAGGCAGTAACAAAAGGTGTATGAAATCATGCTCACTATGTATCCTGTTCATTATTCTGATGGCCAGCATCCCTGTGGTGGAACCTCAGAATGCTCCAGACGTGGTCTGGAAGTTCTACACTCACCGATGTACCACCTCATCTCCAGTCATACACGATGGAATGATTCTTTTCGGTTCCAGAAGTCACTTCGTTTACTGTCTTAATGCCCATACAGGTGATGTGATCTGGGAGTACAGAACCCAGGGCCAGGTGGATTCCACCCCCCGCATATACGAAAATAAGGTGTATATAGGCTCCAGGGATGACCATGTGTACTGTCTCGATTTGGATAATGGAGAGAAACTATGGTCTTTTAAAACGGGAAATGACGTACCCTCCTCGCCAGCAATTGCTGAAGGAAAGGTATATATTGGAAGTAAAGATAATAATTTATACTGTTTGGATGCAGAAACTGGTGACCTCATCTGGAAATTTGAAGCAGACTACATCTTTTCTTCTCCAGCAGTGAAAGACGGAAAGGTGATTTTTGGGTCTCTGGATGAGCATGTGTACTGTGTGGATGCAGAAACTGGTGAGGTCATCTGGAAATTCAAAACCGGGGACAAGGTGTATGCTTCTGCCCTCATTGAAAGCGAAAAAGTCTATATTGGCTCCTGGGATGATTACATGTACTGTTTTAATCTTTACACAGGAGAAGTCATCTGGAAGTACAAAACGGGGTACAATCTCTATTCTACTGCCGCTTTCTACAAAGGAAGGGTATACTTCGGATCGGTGGATTACAATGTGTACTGTGTGGATGCAGATACTGGGCAGTTTGTATGGCGGTTCTTCACTCACAATTTCGTGACATCCTCTCCCACCGTTGTGGACGATCGGGTGTATATTGGGTCTGTGGATTTTAACTTTTACTGTCTGGATTATAAAACAGGGAAAGAAGTATGGAGATACTTGACAGAAGGGGATATTGAGTGTACAGCAGCAGTTACTGATACATACATTTATTTTACGTCCTGCGATGGTCACCTCTACTGTTTGGAAAGAAAATTGAGTGCAGTTGCAGTTGATTCTTCACCAGAAGGCGATGTGTACATTAATGGAGAATACCAGGGAAAGACTCCCTTGGAGAAAACTATCCCTCCAGACCAGTACATTGTCACTGTCGAATCTGATAGTCATGTCAAAACCAAAAAAATAGTCCTGGAAGAGGGTGAAATACAAAAGATAACCTTTGACTTTCAGAAAAGGAACTATACATGGGTTTTTCTTGTTGGAGCAGTGCTGGCAGTTTTCCTGGGCTACTGGGGATACAGGAAAAAGAAACATGGATGAGTACTGTCCACAGGTCACCCATATTCAGAGAAATATCTGAGAGGGGAATAAACAACAATAACTCAAAAAAGGAGCTATCTCCATAAACTCTTTCTGTCCTCCATTTTTCTTTTTCTTTTTAGGTTTTCCAGGAATTTATATACTGTGGAATGCATGCGGCCCTGTATTAACATCTCTACTGCTCGTTTGGCATCCAAGACAGATTCCAATTCCCCTAATAACGAGACTGTTCTTCCGTACACGCTGATCCGAGCTCCAGTCATGTTTTCAATAATTCGTCGGGTAATGCCATTTTTTCCAATAATTCTCCCCCTGACTCTCCGTAATGAGTTTTCAGATTTTCCAAAATAATCCTCTAAGTCAATGATCTCCAATACCATGCCATCTTCCACCAGTTGAAACGCTTTTCTTGGTGAAAATCCTCTGGCAATAGCCTTTACAATATCTCGCCCCTTCCACGCTGCTAAAGGATCTTCTGTAGATTCTTTGGTAAATATTCCCACATATCCAGTTTCTGTATTCACCTCCAATATAATATCGAGATCTTCTTCAATTTTCCGTTTTGTTTCCCCATTTTTGCCGATGATGGCCCCTATTCGAGCTTGAGGGACTCTTACATATTCTTCCACTCTACCACCTCGTAGAATAACGCTTCTGTATCAGGTACTTCACAATACCGGGAAAAATACCTCCGAATATTTTCAAGATCCCGTCTCAAAAATTCTTCAGCCCGTGGGTCTTCTGATATGGTGGCCTGCGCAAAATCAATAAAATACAGCTTATCGTAAATTAAAATGTTATACTCGCTTAAATCTGCATGTATTAGCCCTTCACCATACATGGTCTTTACTGCATCTATCACTGTTGTGAAATCTTCTTCAGGGTTTTTTGGACCCACATCCTTCAACAAAGGATAGCGTAATCCATCCTTTCCCAGAAATTCCATGACCAGCACATTATTATTGACAGTAATGGGTTCCGGCAGCTGTATCTTCCCATACAATGATTTTAATGTGGAAAACTCTCTCTGCGCCCACATGAAGACCACTTTCCGGGGGTTCCTCGCCACATGCCGGTACCGGGGATCTGAAGCTAAATAGGACCATTTTGTCTTAAATCCAGTGGTAGCAATGCGGTAAATCTTGATAGCAATTTCCCGCTGGCTCTGGTCCACCCCGTGGAATATATTGGCTTCTTTCCCAGTGGACACTACCCCGTGAACTTCATCGATGTGTCCTTGGTCTATCAACCTGTACAGGGTGAGCAAAGTGGAGCGATCAAAAACCTCTTTATAGATCTTGAATGCTTCCTGTCCCTTTTTTAGCCGCTTTTCTTCTGCCACATAACCCACCAGTTCTTTCTATATCTTTACCTTCCTTTTCCTTTCCAGCCACTGAGCTTGTGCTCTGGAATATCTGTAGATGATATCTCCCCGTTCATCTTCAGCAAGTTCCCAGGGCTTTACCAGCACCAGATTGTTGGTTCGAATCCATAACCGGTTTCGAAAGCGCCCTGGAATCCGACACAGCCGTATCTTACCATCGGTGCACTTTACAGTCATTTTTCCGTAGCCCATCATCTGGACTACTCTACCAATGACTTCATTTCCTTTGGGGAGCCGTATTCTTCCAATCTGCTCTGATTCTGATCGATTTTTTGCCAGATATCTCACCTCGTTATATCTTCTTCATGAAATACTTTCAAGTATTCAGGATTTTCCTTAAAATACTCTCTGCAGGGAGCAATCAATGCATTTAACTCCTGCGCTACCTTATTTTTGAGATCCTGCGGATGCAGTTCCTTTCTTGTGAACCCCTTTTCCAGTTCCTCGTAAGACCAGTAGGTGACATCTCCTCCGTATTTTTTTGGTCTTTCAATGGTGAATTCTTTTTCTCTCCCTCTGAATAATAAATGATCCACAATTTCCAAGACTGGATTTCCCCCTACTTGTCCTGCAGGGCAATACGCTTGTTGTATCTTTTGGGCGATTTCTACTTCTGAATCGTGGACAAAGATACAGGTTTCAGGCCGGGACTTGGCCATCTTGGAGGATATCTCTTGATCAACTGTAGCATCTTCATCAAATCCACCCATCTTTACAGGACCCTGCAGCCCAGCCAATAAATGGTAGTGCAGTGCCACGATCTTGGGCAGCCCCAGTTTGGGTGCCACATCTCTCGCTAACATGTGAGCCTTTCGCTGGTCCAGCCCTGCACAGGCGATATCTAATTCCATCTGGTAGATATCTGAAACTTGCATGGCAGGGTATAAATACTGGGCAGCTTCTCTGAGTTCTGCTTCTTTTCTGCCCATAATGGTCAAACATCGAGTGATCCTGGCCACAGTTGACTCTTTGAGGATTTTTATGGCTCGCCCCCAGTATTCAGAATTATTGACAAATTCGGAGTTCCACACAAATTCTACTGTTTCAGGAACGCCTAAAGACAGCCACACCTTCTGGAAATACTCTCCCACTTTTCGAATTACCTCCAAGTTGCCACCCATCTTGTTGTTGATCCAGGCGTGCCATTCTGCTAGAAAAAGCTTGAACCTGATACCTGCGTCTGTTAGATCTTTGGTTTTCAATGCGGTGGCCAGCCCTGTTCCCAAGTGAGCCATGCCAGAGGGTTCAAACCCTTGATACGCTACCGGGTGCTCCTTGGTTTCCAGCAGTTGTTTTAACTCCTCTCGGGTTACCACTTCCTCTGTGGGGTTTCTACATATCAGATCGAGCTTTTCTTCTACATCCATTGGTATCACATCCAGTAGGCCTGTTCCT
>Ga0209636_10000609_pt1 | contig 35506 bp, 27 predicted proteins | sample DeeMarSWOR152_54_FD_187464 | JGI IMG/M metagenome (GOLD analysis project Ga0209636, IMG submission 187464) | Marine sediment microbial communities from White Oak River estuary, North Carolina - WOR-1-52-54 (SPAdes) (version 2) | ecosystem: Environmental > Aquatic > Marine > Intertidal zone >... | reverse complement strand
GGGACAAGGAGGGTTCTGACGAGGGTTGCATCTATGAAGACTCCGAGGGCTAGGAGGTATCCTATTTGGACTAGGTGTATGTTTTCTGCTATGAGTAGTGTTCCGAAGGCGGCGATCATTATTGCTGCGAGTACTGTTATTATTGTTCCTGTGGTTTGAAGGGCGTCTATTATGGCTTCTCGTGTTTCCATACCTTTCCAAACGTTTTCTTTTATTCTGCTTGTGACGAATAGGTCGTAGTCTATTTATAGCGAGTATTATGAATATTGTAATCATTACGAAGGCTATCATAGGGAGGAGTGAGTTGTATAGGTCGGTTTTAGCGTCATAGATGAAGGCGGTGGATCCGGAGACGTAAGTATCGCTTGTTATTAGTACCCCTTCACGCTTTTGTTCGTCGATCGTTTCACGCAAGTCGGATATCCAGTCTACTGCTTCGTTGCCGTATGGGTAGACGTTTAGGGTGATTTTTATCAGGGTTGTATCGTTGCCATTGTTTATGTCAACTAGTTGGGGTATTAGCAAGGGGGGTATGGCTGAAAAGTCGTTGTAGGGGGGAGCCATGTAGTTAGTTATGCAGGTTGTCTTATTGATTATGGAGGAATGTTCTTGGAGGATTTTTGCGTTTAAAGTGGCAAGATCTGAGAGGAACTCGTTTTTCCATACTCCGTTAGCGGTTTGAGTGTGAATGATGATCGTTATCTCGTCCACCTTATTCTTTCCGAAGTTTTTTTCAACGGCGTTTAGTCCTTCTAAGGAATCTGATCCTTCTGGGGCAACATCGGTCACGTCTGTATCGAGTTGCATATCGTATAAGATTAATACTGCTAGAACTGCGGCTAATAGTAAGATCGCGATAACTGTTTTTGAGTGAGTTGTCGAAATTCGACCTATCTTACGCCAATATTTAGCGCCAAAGCTGCCCTTGATAGAATGGTTTTTTTCCTGTTTCCCTCAGCATCTAGATCGATGGGGTTCTTTTTCCCATTTACCGTAAACACTTGCTCCTGTTAAGGATTTTTGTTATCAAGTGTTTCATAATATGCTCACACCTAGTTTTTCACGCTGCCGACTTGTGCGGAATCTTTGATTATAAAAGCTAAATAATGGAAAATAGGAGTAGCTTGCACATTATGTTTATTTAGTTTTAAGTTAATCATTAATTAGAAGCTATTATTTCACTGGAAAGTATTTAGGCTAATTTCTTTGAGGAGAGCGATGGTATTGGGAACTGTTAGGTTGATTCGTAAATCTATCCTTGTGGCTACAAGGGCGAGAAAAAGGCTTGCAGTTTTCGTGATAGTATACGCGATATTGGCAGGAATGGTTATATTATCCATAGGGAGACTGGCAGGCTACAATACTACAGGACTAGTTGACCAAAGAAGCGTAGTACTCGAAGCAACAGACTTTGATACAATAACCTACAATCAAGCAAAAAATGACACTACTACCCTGAGTCACGTGGAGGGGGTAGACAGAGTAGTACCCCTCTACTATGTAAACTTCGAAGGCGGAGGAGACATTATAAGAATCTTCGGCATAGAACCTTCTAACAGGTGGGCGTTCGAAGAAATAAAACCCGATGTGATAAGTTCTGGAAGATATATTGAGAGGGGTGGTGAAATCCTAATAAGCGAAAACGCAAATCTGACGACCCTATTCGAAGAAAGTGTAGGTGGAAGAACTGGGACTATTTTCACAAAGCCAGGGTTAGGTGATACTATAACTATTGCAGGAGGAGAAGAAACAAAAACTTTCAAAGTAGTTGGGACCTTCGAAGAGGGTCAGGTAGACGATGATCCAGGAAACACATGGATGGTCGTTACTGTGGACGACTTATGGTTAATTTTGAATGATCTCTTACGCGTATATGAGGATCAAACAGCGGTAATTAACTCGGTTCTTTTCTGCTATAAAATCGTTATTGTAGCTGAAGGAAGCGTGTTTTGGAGCGCTGTCAGAGGAGGAGACGTTTGGAATAACGTAGAAGGAATAGTAGAATTCACAGAAACTACAACGCTACAAGGAAACTATAACTCGCCAGAGTATACTAAAAAAGCGGATAACCAGAACGCAGTAATAGCTGACATGATGTTGATAACGGTAGCCTTCTTAGGAGGCGCCTTAGTGGCAAGCATGTATGCTTTTTTGATTACAAGGTTTAGGAGAATAGAGATAGCTACCTTAAAAGCTATAGGTTATACGAACCGAAATGTGTGGACAATGACTCTAGGAGAGATACTTTTAGCTTCAATTGCAGGATTTATCCTTGGACTCCTTGGAATAGCGGTCTACTTGGGCGTAACAGGGGAAACGGTCGTAATTTTCAGCAGAACCACGTTGTTAACTGCTTTCCTGATCGTCGTGTTGATTCAGGTGCCTGCCTTCATATTGTCAAACAAAAGAACGCTAAGAATACCGCCAGCGGAAGCTTTGAGAACATTGTAAATAAACCCTTTAAAATGAAAAATGGAGGATAAAAGAAAAATGCCAAGAGAAAAAAGAAATAGGAGCGGAAGAGACCTAATAATTGCTGAAAGAGTCTCTAAAGACTATAAAAGGGGAAGAGCAGAAATTGTACGGGCGATAAAAGAAGCGGACATGGAGGTAAAAGATGGAGAGTTTCTCGCGATAATAGGACCCAGCGGATGCGGGAAAACCACTCTCCTAAACCTTCTAAGCGGTCTCGACCAGCCTACAGAGGGAAGGATAATTTTTGATGGCATGGACACAAGCATGATAGGCGAAGAACGATTCCCCCTAATACGTCGTGAAAAGTGCGGCTTCGTTTTTCAAACATTCAACCTAATAGAAACAATCACGGCACAGGAAAATGTCGAATCGCCTTTATGGCCCACAGATCTAAATGATAGAGAGATAACGGAACAGGCTATATCGCTTTTAAAAGCCGTAGATCTTTTAGAAAGGAAAGATCATAAACCTTTAGAAATGTCTGGTGGAGAGCAGCAAAGGGTAGCTATAGCCCGAGCTCTTGCAAACACGCCGAAAATTCTCTTTGTTGATGAACCCACAGGAAACCTTGATTCCGAAGCAGGAAAAAGCATCATGGAACTATTGAAAAAATTAAACGAAGAACACGAAGTCACCGTAGTATTAGTAACCCACAACCAAGACCTGCTCAAATACGCCGACCGAGTAATAAAGCTACAAGACGGACGGATTACAGAAAGTTAATAAAAAACAAAAAAACCACATATCTTTTACCCGAACCCCTAATTCCCCTATCTTTCCTAGCTTTTTCTTCTTTTTAAAAACTTGCTAGGAAATACTAGTTTTCCAAATTCCACCCAAATTAACGCGAAAATATAAATAAGATCCTCCCTCAAAAATTCATTTACTCTGATATTCTCCTTTTCTCTAAATTTTTCTTATACTTCTTTTCCAGCATATCTCCCACATAAACCTCTGCTTCCACTAAATCTTTTTTTCCGCTGGTTCTCACATCAATTACCACCTTCTCTCGCCTATAAAAACCTCGATCACACGATTCATATCTATCAAGCTCTTCCATCTTTTTATGGCTTAGTCTAAAATAGAACAGTCCCTCAACCTTAGCAAAACTATGTTTGATCAAAAATGGATAGGGAAAAAAAGGGTCAAGAATCTTCTTCCATCCATTCAAAACCGCTTTTTTACTCTTTGGTATACGATTAATACACCTCTTAATGACCTCTTTTCTCATTAATGACCCGTAAACAAATAAGTTCGAAGAACGCTGTTTTCGCCTCACATTTTCATCCCTTAAATTAAAACCTTTTCTTTTAAAAAGTTAAACTTGTTGCAAAACTTATTTTTTTGTGTTTTTTCCTCTTTTTACGTCGACAAATCCCCAGCTTTTAGAAATAAAAAAAACGAGTTGTTAAACGGTGATTTTGAAAGGGCTAAATTGTTCCGCTATATTAGAAGCCAACTTTTAAAGCAAGAAATCTCATTAATTTGAACTACTAATCTTCTTATAAGCAATTATGGGACGATATAGATCTTTGTATCAAAAACCCTGACGGCAAACCTCTAACCTCAACGCAGATCAAGCAACTTATTACCGGCTTTGTGATTGCGGGAAAAATTGCTTTTGTTGGGAAGAATAGGAAAGGAGAGCGACTTTATACCATATGTCTCCTAAGGAGAGAAAGCGGAAATGTCGAAGAAAAAGAGAGGTAACGTAAAACTTCAAAAAATTATAGAGTTTTACCAGGATGAATAGATTAAAATCTTGTAAACTGTCGACAAAAAAACGCAAGGATTCTTAAACGTTATTGCGTAAACGCTCATTTCACGACACGAAACGTTTCAGTAGACAAAGCCAAAAAAAGGCGATCGAAAGATACAATGGTTCCAATAACGAATGTGCGATCATTATTTTAGGCATATAGCGGAGAAAAAGCGTTTTTTAGATAAATTTCTTATTGATAGATGCTAGTTATTTTTTTATAAATATGAAATTTGTTATTTAATGTTATTATTTTGGTTTTGGTTTTATAATAAAACATGTGCCCATTCCTACTAGATATGCGCATATTCTTATCACAATTTTTAATATAGTTATCCTTTTTATATGTTTAAATAGTTTCACTTTGAAGGTGTTGTGAATTTATTCTAAAAATAGATAATATCAAAGCTGAGAAAAAAAGGCGCAACGTTAAGATTATTAAAAAAGTTGAAAGAACTTATTAAGGAGACGGGGAGTCGATTAGATGGTTTCAGATGTTACTCTTGCTATGATAGGGGAGCAGACAGTAGAACCTCTCATCCAAGCTCTGGAAGACAAAGATAGGGATGTTCGAAGGGAAGCGGCATTTGCTCTTGGTGAGATAGGGGATGCAAGGGCTGTAGAACCCCTCATTCAAACTTTGAAAGATGAAGATTTAGGGGTTCAAAAGGAAGCAACAGATGCTCTTGAAAAGATAAGAGAACCGGCAGTTGATCCTCTCCTACAAGCTTTAAAGGATGAAAATAGGGATGTTCGAAGGCTAGCAGCATGGATTCTTGGTGAGATAGGGGATGCAAGAGCAATAAAACCTCTAATTCAGGGTTTAAATGATGAAGATAGCGATGTTCAGTGGAGAGCAGCAGAGGCCCTTGGAAAGATAGGAGAGCCGGCAGTAGAACAGCTCATTAAGGTTTTGAAGGATGAGAATGAGTATATTCGATGGTGGACAGCAGAAGCTCTAGAAAAGATAGGAAAACCGGCGGTAGAAGCCCTCAGCCAGGCTCTGAAAAATGAAGATGAAGGTGTTCGAAGAGATGCAGCATGGATTCTTGGGTGGATAGGGGATGCAAGGGCTGTTGAACCTCTCGTACAAGCTTTGAAGGATGAAAACAGCGGCGTTCGAAGAGACGCAGCATGGGCCCTTGGTGCGATAGGGGATGCTAAGGTTGTTAACCCCCTCATCCAAGCTTTGAAGGATGAAAACAGCGATGTTCGAAGAGACGCAGCATGGGCCCTTGGAAAGATAAGAGATAATAAGACTATTGACCCCCTCATCCAAGCTTTGAAGGATGAAAACAGCGATGTTCGAAGAGACGCAGCAGAGGTCCTTGGAGAGGTAGGGGATAAAAAAGCGGTTAAATCTCTTATCCAAGCGCTGAAGGATGAAAACGAGGATGTCCGGGAAGCGATAAGAGAAGCTTTAGAGAAGATCAAGGCGAAAAAAAGCTGAATATAACATGAACTTTATTTCACGACATTTCCCTAATCTTGATCCCCCGCCTTTTCCCGCAAAAACTTCAGGTAGGTCTCTTTACACCTTTCGCATAAGTTGTCGACAAGAAACCTATTAATTTCCCTATGCTCCTCGTAAAGCGAAGCGATGGGAGCGTCCACGTCCCCCTCCTCCCCATCGCTACCGTGAGGCCTCACATGCCTATCATAACTGTCGAAAGAACATAACAGGGAATCGCTAAACGCCTTAACTCCTTGCCAATTCCCTTCATCTGCACAAAACTTTTTCCACTTTTCAAGTCCTTGATCTCTTCCTCTCGCTCGGTCTTCGTGTCAAGCCAAGCCTTTCCGTGTTGTTCTATCGCTTGGCTTTGTAGGGCTAGCTCCTTCCGCCTTTCAAGCCAGTAATATACCACCCTAAGCTCTACGCCGAAAACCTTAGCGACCGTTTTTATGGGCTTTCCTTGACCGACAGCTTTTATCATTTCAAGTTTTTGCTCGTAGGTTAGTCTTTTCCCTGTTTTCACAAATGTTGTTGTTTTAGCCATTTTAACCCCATAAAATACATCTTAGACCGTGTATAAAAAAGTTATACACAACTCCTAGTTTTTTCAAGGGTTGTTGTTGCGGAGCTTGCGACTTTTACGCAAACGATTGTTTTAACAAAATCTTCGACCTCTCCCTTATATCCCGAAGACATACAAGAAAAAATCGATAACTGGCTTTATGCTCTAGCCGTAGCCGAACACACAAAACACGCCACAGAAGCAAAGGCCGTAAAAGAACTAATGAACTTGGCCGGAATAGGAATAGACGAAGAACGAAAAGAAAGAATCTACAAGGAAAGAAAAGAAAACAGGAAAAACAACCACAAAAACAAAAAAAGAGGTAAATGAACCATGAAAAAGTTTAGGGTTTCTTTAACTTTAAACGGCGAGTAAGCTGAAGTGTTTGAAAAGTTGGCTAAAAAGAAATATGGAAACAAGCACTACCGCCGGCGCAAGCTTTTGAGATTGGCCATTGAGGCTATCCTCGGAAGTAGGGAGAAGGTGGTTTTCGCAACTCAAGGAAGCGGAAACTTGTCGACATTTAAAACCCTAGAATCCCCAGTAATAACGAAACCAACGGCGGCGTTTTGTCGACAAATCCCCAAGTTTTAGAGATAAAGAAAGATATTTTAAACGGAAATTCAAAGGGAGCTAAAATGTTTCAGCGACTAAGAAGTCAACGTTTAAAGCAAGAAAGCTCATTAATTCGCACTAATAATCTTTTGTAGGTGGAAAATTATGTTTAAATCCTACCGACCTACAATAAAATTTCTTAATGAAGAGTTGTTAGAAGAAGTTGTTTCCGAAGCTTTCGACATCCTAGAGAATATAGGGATTTTCGTAGAGAACGCCGAACTTTTCTCGTTATTTAAGAAGGGGAGTGATACCTTTAATTCGTCACATTATCAAGGTGTGCGTACTGATCACGCAAATAACCGGGTTTTTATACCCCAAAAAATGGTTGAAGAAGCCCTTGAAACTGTTCCTTCCATGGTTAAGGTTTATGATCGTGAAGGAAAGTTAACCATCACTTTAGAAGGGGAAAACGTCTATTTTAACCCTGGAAGTACTGCTACCAAGATCCTTGACCCTATTACCAACCTAATTAGACCAGCTGAAACCAAAGATTATGTAACATTTACAATGGTTGTAGATGCCCTAAAACACATAAAGTTTCAAAGCACTGCTATCATCTGTAGCGATGTCCCTGAGCCTATAAGTGATCGATACAGGCTCTATCTAAGCCTCTTGTTCTCCTCAAAACCGATAGTAACGGGTACTTTTCGTGCTGAAAGCTTTGAAATAATGAAAAAAATGCTCCTATCTGTCCGAAATGGGGATGCAGAAGAGCTTCGTAAAAAACCTTTAGCAATTTTTGATGTTTGCCCTTCTTCTCCTCTTAAATGGAGCAATTTGGGCAGTCAAACCCTGATTGATTGTGCAAAAGCCGGTATCCCCATAGAACTTGTTTCAATGCCAATTAGTGGCGCGGTTGCCCCAGTAACCCTCCTCGGATCCTTAGTTCAACATACTGCTGAGAATTTAAGCGGAATTGTAATCTCGCAACTTTTAAAACCCGGATCTCCCGTTATTTATGGTGGAAGTCCCTCCATCATGGAAATGTGGCATGGCACCACCCCTATGGCAGCAATAGAATCCATAATGATGAATATGGCCTGTTCTCAGGTTGGAAAATACGTTGGTCTGCCTACTCATGGTTATTTAGGTCTTAGTGATGCAAAAACTCTAGATGAACAATGTTTTTTGGAGGCGGGGATCAGTATAATTTCTGCTGCTTTAGCCGGTATAAACGTGGTCTCTGGACCTGGAATGTTAAACTTTGAAAGTTGTCAAAGTGTTGAAAAACTTGTTATCGACCATGAGGCTTGCGGGATGGCTTACAGGCTTATAGACGGTTTCACCAAAAGGGAGAAAATCATGGTTAGAGAAGTGCTCAAAGATTTTGAAGAAACTGGTGAACTGCTCTCTCACAAAAGTACAAGAAAATGGTTTAAAAAAGAGTTTTACTTTCCCTCCGTTGTTGTGGATAGGTCTAATTTGGGTGCTTGGATAAAAGGTGGAAGAAAGACTGCAAGGCAACGGGCAATGGAGCTTATTAAACAAATATTGGCCGAACGAGAAGAAATATCTCTCGATGGAGAAATTGTGCAAAACCTTAAGGATATGATGGAAAAAGATGCTTCATCACATGGTCTAAACAAGCTACCAAAAATACAATAATGAGAAGTTTTTAGATTCTTTCAGAATTTTTCCCACCATTTCAATACTCTTAGGGCCCTTAAGGTGTTCCAACGACTCGGCTCACCTACAGTTTCCATGTCAAACCATGTTTTTCCCCCTATGTTTTTGCTGGAGAGTCCATTTACCGTTTTTTTCTTTTTTTCCTTTTTCTTTTGTGTCTGCTATGACTAGTAGTAGTGATTTGAGTTTTTTTCTTAGGAGGGATTTTAGGGTTTCGAAGTCGTAGTAGGCTATTGTTTCGTCTTCTTGTGTTATGTAGACTTGTTGTTTTCGAAGTCATGACAAGCAATGTTCAAAAGAAGCACGTTTTGGCATACGATAAATGCCCCAATCCAGTAGCTTTGATTATACCATGGAAATTAAAGATAAAAGAGATATTAAAGCTTGTAAGAAAACACTCAAAGAACGACAACATAGAGGTTTTTGCATTTTCAGAAATTGACAAGATCCTCGCCTATCTGAGGACTGGAAACACAGCAGAAGCTTACAAACATCCTCGAAAATGATATGTTTTCGTTATTCTTGTCAAATTCTTGTGAATATTTGGTTATCTTTTGCTGTTTTTGTTTTTCTGGTTTCAGTATTCTGCTGAGATTTTCAAACTCTTCTAAATCGACGCTTTTTTTTAGTTTTTCTTTTTTTATTCGTTTGGAAGCCTAATATATTCACTTTTACCCCCCTCTCCATAAAGTTTATATAAGGCATATATTATATGGCATACCTATTTAATAAGATAAGGTAAGGAGTATGAAGACCGGTTATCAGGTGATAAACTACAAATTCAGGCTGTATCCGACCAAAGAGCAGGAAGAAAAGATGTTGGAAGTCCTTGATAGGTGTAGGTTTGTCTACAACAAAATGTTAGAAGGTTTGAACAAACAAGATAAACCGAGTTGGTTAGAGTTGCAAAACTCGCTTCCAGAGTTAAAAGAACAGTATCCAGAACTGAAAAAGGTTTATTCTAAAGCTCTCCACTATGAACCATACAGGTTGTTCTCAAATCTTAGAGGTTTGGCAAGGCTTAAGAAGAACGGTAAAAAAGTAGGGAGACTTAGGTTCAAAGGTAAAGGATGGTTCAAAACCTTTACGTATAACCAGAAAGGTTTCAAAATCATAGAAACTGGTAAGAGATGTGAACTTTTACACTTATCGAAGATTGGGGATATAAAGGTCAGGATGCATAGAAAGGTGGAAGGGAAGAAGATAAAACAGGTAACAGTAAAGAGGTATAGTTCTGGTAAATGGTATGCTTTTGTTTGTTGTGAACAAACCATTCCTGATAAAAAAGGGATTGAAAAAGGTGTAGGGATTGATGTGGGCATAATCCACTACGTTACCGATACTTGTGGCAGACAAATAGAACACCCTCTTTATCTAAACAAATCTTTGAAAAGTTTGAGAAAAAAACAACAGAAATTATCCAAGAAAAAGAAAGGTTCAAACAACTATAATAAACAGAAAATAAAAGTTGCAAAAATCCATGAAAAGATCAAAAACCAGAGGGATGACTTCTTACACAAACTATTAAGGTTTTATGTCAACAACTATGATTTAATAGCTATTGAGAAGTTAAATGTAAACGGTTTGATAAGGATAAGTTATAATGCTCGGTATATAATGGATTCCTCTTGGAACAAATTCACGCAATTTCTGTCTTACAAGGCTGAAAGAGCCGGTAAGACGGTTGTAGAAGTCAATCCAAGAGGAACAACACAAGAATGTTATAGATGTGGGGAAGGAGTGAAGAAGAGTTTGTATATTAGAACTCATAAATGTCCTTACTGTGGGTTAGAAATTGATAGAGACTACAACTCCTCGTTTGTAGTTCTGAAAAGAGGTTTAGAAGTGTTAGGGCAGGGACTGTCCAAATTTATGCCTGTGGAGATAGAACCTCTACCGAGAGAAATCTCGGCAAGTTCAGTCGTTGAACCAGGAAGCTCCTTGCAATAGCTGGGAGTAGTTCACTTCCTCCGTCTTTATACAGTCCGTTGTCAAGTAAAAGTTGGCAACTTTTTCGGCACTTTTCATCCGGTTTTAAGCCTAATCTGCGTAATAATAATAGGGTGTAAGTTGTAGATGTCCATTTGGGAGTGTATAAGCCGTTATCCCACATTCCCGAAGGATCTTGAAAACTAAGAAGTCTTTTTCCCCAACCTTCAGATTCTATTTTCGATCTTTCTTTTTCAATCACACTTTCAGGAGCAGAACAAAGGTCTCTCAGTGTTTGCCATCTAATAGACGGATCTCCTGCAAGTAACCAGTTGATAACCTCTTGATCTATCGATATGCTCATTCTTTCCACTCATCTGAAAAATACTCGCTGATATCTGCAACTTTTACTTAAAAAATTGCATCATACTCTATGCCTACATCATTTGACTCTTCAATTTTTTCTAGATCATCCATAACGGGGGATGTATCAGAAGACGAGGACACTTCAATCAACACCAAATCACTGAAATTCCCACCACCCACAAACACAAAAACTCCCACTCTAAACTTTTTCTACTTGTACCAATATAGGACGGAGGAATTGATGCAAACCATTTCTTTTCCTTTCTTGAAAACGAACGGTATATTATAAGTCTCTGCTATTCTCATGAGCGTGTTCTCGTCTTTCACCTTTATCCAAAATAGATCGTGTCCCAAACCTACGCTTGAGCTTCTGGTTACGGCATCCTAGCGATGTATCTCGATTATCTCAACCGTATTTTTCACCTTCAAGTTTACGAATACTCGCCTCTTATCTTGTCCACACATATTTAGATTTTTGGTCATTTTTACTGTTTAAAATAAAAACAATAGAAGCTCATCCCAACAAAAAGAACGTATAAAACCCCGCTTCACGCTATTATCCCTCTCCACTTGACACCATACTGAAAAACTTATAAAAACATATTATTTTTATAAAAACATAATTATTTTATATAAAAACATAATTATTTATCTTTTATAAATATGTTTTATTTTTATAATTATTAGAAAAACTTATAAATATTTATTTTTTATCTTAATTGGGTTTCAAATGTTTATCTTCAAAAATAGGGGCCGTTTTTTAGCCCTGAGTGTTATTATAATCTTCACATTAGGCCTATGGGTTGTCCCCTTATCTTCGTCAAAAACTGTTGAGGATGTTCAACTTAATAGTGCTAGTAAATGTACTGGCCCCCCTAGCCCGCCACCTTCTGAGGGTGCGAGCGTTGTTTTTGAAGAAGCTCATGCCCCTCTCTACACTATAGGCGATAATCCTGCCTTTGGAAGTAAATATATTTGCTGGAGAACCGGAGGCTATGGGGAGTTTGCAAACCTTTTAAGGAGTAAGGGTTATACCGTATCCACCATAGATCCTGGGACCTTGATTACTGATTCTGTGCTTGCTTCTGTTGATGTTTTAGTGATAGTTGCGCCTCAAAAAGGGTATTTGCCATCAGAGATTGATGCGATAAAATCTTGGGTTGATAGTGGTGGCAGTTTGTTGCTTATAAGTGAGGTGTTCTGTTTTGGGAGGGTTTCAGGTGAAATTGCGGATAGATTTGGCGTAAAATATGGGCATAAAATGTTAATCGATCTAGATGACCGGGTTACTTTCTTACCATTCTGTTTTTATCTTGATGGATCTAACATTAAGCCTCATGAAATAACTGAAAATGTTTTCCGCATTGAAGTTTATGGGGCAGAGGGCATCGTTGAACACCCTGCAAATTCAATACCTTTGCTTGTGACTGATGATGATGGAACTGCTTGGCTGATGTGTCGAAGATGTTTAACCGCAGAGATGCCCTTTATGGTCGCAATTGATTATAGTGGAAGTGGTGGGGGTAGGTTTGTTACAATAACTGATACAAGCCTTTGGGGTAGTGTTTGGGACTTTGACTGCGATGGCGATCTAAACTTTTATGATAGCGATAATGAAATTCTTGCTGTTAACACTATCAACTGGCTTGCTGAATCATTAATAGTTAATAATCCTTCATCTATTGAAGGAGTAGAGTTAAATACTTCCATGATCTATCGTGGAGAGGGTTTGGGAATCAAGGTTTTTGCAACTGATCTTGAGGATGGTCTTGATATTACTGTTTCAGGGTCAATTTTTCATCCTTCAGATAACCTAGTCACCACCTTGGATGATTGGGTGTTGGTTGATGATTATTTTGAGACTTCTTGGCGTTCCTCTTTTGATGACCCTGTAGGCGAGTATAGGGTCGATATCCTTGTAATGGATAAAGAAGGAGCGAAAGCGACAAGCAGCAAGACGTTCCAAGTGGAGAATAACCTGCCTCATATTGCTGAGATACAGTTAAGTTCCGAAACAATCTATCGCGGAAATTCCTTAACTATATCTGTTTTTGCTGACGACTTCGAAGATAATACTAACCTCATAATCCAAGGAGAAGTTTTCTATCCTAATGGCAATACCATAATTCTGGACCAATGGATTTTTGTAGATAATCACTTTGAAACCGAATGGTTTTCCACACTAAACGATCCAAATGGCAGTTATGAGATCCAAATCTTGGTCACTGATCAGAATGGTGGAAGTATAACAGGCAGCACGACTTTCTACGTCCAAAACAATCCTCCTCAAATCTACGGTATTGACCTAAACTCTCCTATATATCGGGGTGATGAACTAATAATTTCCGTCTTTGCAAGCGATCTAGAAGATGACCTCGATCTTTCTGTAGTAGGTATGATTTATGACCCCTATGGTTCTCTAATAGCTACTTTAAATGATTGGACGTTAGTTGATAATGATCATTTTGAAGCCTCTTGGTCTCCATCTTATGGAGATTATTTTGGCGAATACGCTATTCACATCCTTGTGACAGATAATGATGGTGAAACTACAGTTGTAGTTTCAGGTTTCCAAGTGGAGAATAACCTCCCATATATTACAAATGTAATCGCTGATCCTGCCCAAATTTACCAAGGCCAAGGTTTAAAAATTCATGTCTATGCTGGCGATTTAGAAGACGGTTATGATATTCTTATTAGAGCGGATATTTACGGCCCCGATGGATCCCAAATAGCCTTTTTAGATGTAGATGAGTGGACTTTTAACGATGACGGTGAATATTTTGTCGCAAGTTGGATCTCCTCAACATTTGCTTCTACAGGTTCTTATGACATCAGTATAAATGTGAATGATAGCGACCTTGGCGCTGTCTCGGAAACATATCTAAATGTTTTCTCAATCAAATCTCTAATACCCCAAAGTGTTTCCACGGGCGGAGAAGGGGTAATATCTGTTTTATCAGCTTTAGGTATAGCATCCATAATAGGAATTGGAGTAGGCGCTGCAATATTTTACTCCAAAAAGATAAGACAAAGCTCTTAGAGCAAAGATTACATCACTTAAAAACCAAAAAGTCCCCTTTTTTGGTGTTTCTATTAATTTAGGGGAGAAATCCATTGTTTCTAAAAAAACGGATGATTCCTCCCTTTTAAAGGATACTATTAGTTCTAAAGCAGAAGACGCCTTTCACCAAAACAATCTTAAAAAAGAAAGTGAAGATTCCGACTTTGTTATTCCAGAAATTCTAATCGCTTCTTTGCCTCGTATTGCAACTTTCTTAAAAGTCCTTTTAGATCTTGATTTTTTGTTTTTAAATGCTCTAGAGAGTTCTTTATAGTCTTTCTGGCTATCTCTTCTCCATTAACTTCTTCTCCCTTATCCATGCTTACTCCGGGGCATGTTTTGGCGTGCATTATATAACCGTTAATTTCGGTTCCCATAAAATATATAGTCTCTTTTAAGGCATCTTCTGGGGGTATTAATCCATTTTCTTCGACAGTCTCTTCAAGGATGAAAGTAAAAGGGTAACGCTGGCAACAAAGAGGTTTCGCTATCCCATGTAGAACACACTTATTGTCTTCCAAAAAACTGCATTTCATCTGCTTTTTAGGGTCTTTTATAGGTGCGAGGACTTCCCGCTCATAATGATCTGAAAAAAAAGAAACTATTTTAAAAATATACTCTGGGGCAGCCTTGTAAATCTTTTTTAGATCATAAATAGTTATAAAAGTATGCTCAAGCATGCAGCATTTAGCGCATAATTTACATTTAAACCGGGTTCCTTTCTGCGTAAACTCCAAAGTATTCTCCATAATTTCTCCCCACAATTGTTTTTCATTTGCGTTAAACGAAATCACCCTCTGCAATCTTATTTTTAATTATTATAATTCGGTGTTATCGCAAGTTTCACACTCTATAAATCATAAACCAACATAGAAATACAAAGCTTGCAACAGCTGATGCAAAACTTACATCTAAACCGAGTTTCTTTCCCGTAAATTCCAATTTTTGTCTATTAAGGCGGATATGTCGCTTTTTGACGCCTTCACATCCATAACCCCCTAAAAGAGTGATAAGCCAATGAAAGCTTACAAATATATCAAATAAGGTAATCTTACTAAAACATGGATTTTCTTTTTCCCCCGTTCTATAAGTCTCTTATCCGTGTGGAAAGTTTTATTTTTGCTCTTTGATAGTTGTATTAACTATTTTTATTTTTCTTTGGTGATTTTCGTTGAGCTCTCCTAAAATAATTTTGATCAAGATTTTGAAAGCTTAGTTAAGAAGTTTTTTGAATACTACGTGCAAAAGTTTCCTGAAACTGCCCCCTTTTTAGGGCTTCATCAATATGATCACCTTTTATCTGATGTCTCAAGAACCGCTTTTCTCCAAAATATTAAAGAACTTAAAAGTTTTAAGGAGCAAATTGAAGCCATAGATCCCTCAAAGCTTTCCTCTCAGAACCGCCTTGATCGGGATGTTCTCCTCTATCTTTTGGATAATAGGTTATTTCAGCTAGAGGTTTTACGTGGATGGGAGGGCAACCCTGACCCCTTTTCCCATACGACGTCCCAGTTTATTTGGGTAATGCGTTGTTTGTCCGGTTTATAAGGGAGAAAGATCGTGTATGGCGGGCTGCCCGTGTAATAATTGATTGTAAGCTTTCAACGGGGGAAATGAACTTTGGAGATGCGGTAGATTTTCTGATGAAGCATGCCAACATGGAAAAATTTTCGGCTATAGCCGAAGTAAAGCACTACACACAAACTCCTACATATCAATTATCCTACCGGATAGGCAAGTATTTGATCAAAAAATTGAAAGAAGAGGGCAAAAACAAGATGGGAGAGCGTTTCTCAGAATGATTTTTCCACGACACTCTCCTTAAGGAGGGCAATATGTCAGTATATTAGTTAAAAAGATTTTTTGAAGAGAAAATTAGGGAAACATTGCCTATACTGTAACACCTTTATTTTTGAAAACTCCCTCGAATGTTGGTAAAACTCCCCGTCTTATGCAGATTATCTTTGATCACATGGGATAATTAGATCTCCTTAGCGAGCTTTCTGAAGGATTTCTTGTTTTTATTTTTTTTCCATTTCTAGTTCTTTCTCTAGTTCTTCTAGTTCTATTGATTTCTCGGTTTCGGTCTCGGTTTCGATCTCCGTCTCGGTTTCTTTAGGTACTTCAGGTATTTCTCTTTTTAGAAAGCTTAAAATAGCGACACGGATTGCTTCACTTTTACTTGGATAAAACCCTTGATTAACGAGCCTTTCAAGCTCTTTTTTCAATTCTTTTGGCGCTTTTAGGCTGATACGGAAGGCGGAGCTTCTCACGTTTTTATTGTAATGATGGTGGTTATGAGGATGATGATAATAATAATATTTTCTTATATCTTCTATGGATTCGAATGGCGGTTTACGATCCTTTAAAAGATCTCTTATTGCTATTCTTATTATTTTAGACCGGTCGGGATAGTCCTCATTTCTAACCAATGTGTCAAGCTGTTCTAGAAGCCCGACGGGGATTATGAAACTCATAGTTATCATTACCATAAAACGTCCCCCTGCTCTATGTATTTATAAATGCCTTTATAAATGGTGAATAAGTGAAGTGATATTACTCGGATGAAAATAGTCTTTTTTTATTTTCAACTTTTTGCAAAAGTAATACTTGATTGTTGACAAAATTACTTATTTTTAATTTAACATTTTTAACTTAAACCTGAATGATTGTAAAAAATGTTTATTAGACCGCCTTTCACCTGCTTGAAAACAATGAAAAAACTTGTTTTTAGGGGGATGGCCTTTCACAATAACCTATCCAGTTTATACCTTACCTCTTTACATGCGAAGTCAAGTAGGCAATCCTAATTTTTCTCTGTCGAATTTTTTATCAATATTCCTTTCACTTTTTCTCTCAAAAATTCTAACGCTTCGTTTACCTTATCTTTTCGAGTTCCACCGCCTATGATGAGGCCTTTCTTACCGCCCGCTCCTCCACCAACCATTCTCGACGCTTCATTCATAACCTTTCTTAAGCCTTTTTCCAACTCTGGAGGGCTTGTTCCCACGAGGATAATATTACCGTTTTCTATCCCTAATAAAACCAATAAGAAGTTCTTCTTCCCGCCTAGCCTACTGCATATCATAATCATTTCATCTTTTCCAATATCCTGTTCTAAGTTTACGTATGTTTTTATACCATCAACCTCTTCCGCTTCAGCTTCTATCTTTTCTAAGTAAATATTTGCTATTTTTTCTCGGAGTTTTTCAACATCTTTTCCCCTCTGTTTCCACTCATTGAAAAACCTCTCAGAAGTGGCAATTACCTGATCTATTGGAACTCTAAGAGTTTGTGCTGTTTCTTCTAACAGTTTCTCTCTCTCTTGAATATACTCTATTGCAGGTTCTCCCGCGTAAAACTCAAACCTGACAACCCCGTCCGAAATACGTTCTACCTTACTTATCTTTATCAACCCAGCCTCTCCTGTCTGTGAAAGATGCACGCCACCGCAAGCCTCTACATCCCAGTCCTCAATATCTACTATGCGCAAAATCTTTCCAGGCACCGCTCCACCTTGATAGATAACGAAACCATGCTGTTCTTCAGCCTTATTCCGCTCCATCTCGCTTATAGTAACTTTTAAATTTTTCATAACTGCTTCATTTGCCAGTCTCTCTATCTTTTCTATCTCTTCTGGAGTAGGACGCTTAAAGTGGGAAACATCCAAACGAGCTTTTTTAGGCGTTTTATCAGCTCCCACCTGCCAGATGTGCTCGCCTAAAACTAGCTTTGCAGCCCCGTTTAAAATATGGGTTCCTGTATGATGTCTCATAAGAGCTATTCGCCTCTTCCAGTCAATCTCTCCTTCGACTACATCACCTTCCTTTAAGCCTGAAACATCGCTTAACTGATGGAAGACGATCTTCCCCACTTTAAACACTTCTTCAACCTCCCTACCGTTAATTAATCCGGTATCGTAAAGCTGCCCCCCGCCTATCGGGTAAAAAATCGTTTTATCAAGGACTACGTACTTATCGTTTATAATCTTCAAAATTTTAGCTTTTAATTTCCACCTATATCTCTCCTCATAATACAGGGGTTGAGTAGACGGTAATCCCTTGACTTTAGGGGCCAGATCCTCCACCTCTTTCTCTTCTTCCTCTATTTTAGTCGCGGCGACCGGTTCTGTTATCGTGGCCCTTGCGTAAAAATCTCCTGGAATCGATACCGCTTCTCCCTTCCCTTCTAATTCGGCTATCTCTTTAACCATTTCAGGCGTTATTCCCCTAGAACGATACATCTCATATAACATATCTTCTGTTACCTTTTCCTTTTTTTCTAGTAATCGTTTAACATACTTTCTGCCCTTTCCCATGGTCCCCCGATAACTGTTTTTTTCAACCTCAAAAAGCTCCGCTATGATACTTGAAGCCTTTTTAAGCCTTGGATAAGTTTTACTAAAATACTCTATCTGCTTATGCATAAGTTCTAACAAGTCAATGTTCAGGTTAAAAGTCTCATTAAGACTTACAGCCCTTCTAAGTATAGTTCTAAGGTTATAACCCCCACCAACATTAGAAGGTATAGCGCCATCAGCTACTGCGGAAACAAGAGCCCGCGTATGATCAGCTATAGCATAAATAGCCTCTATAGGACCAAGACGCTCTTCAAGCACTTCATAAGTCATTCCAAGATTTACAGCGACATCTTTCCTCACCTCAGAAATATTCCTCACTTCATCGACGTTTAACAAGCCAGCTAAGACAGAATATCTTGATAAAAGGTCCCCATCTACTTCGACTCCTGCCTCCTCTATCATCCATTCTAAAACAGGACCGAACGTTGCTTCATATATCGTGGGAGTACCCTGAGTGAACCACGCAATACGCTCTAATCCCCAACCCACATCTATCACGGTCATATCCATCTCCCTGTAAGACCCATCGGGAAGGATCTCATACTGGGTAAATACACTGTTAACGATCTCATTTCCCCTGCTAAAGCTTTCTAAACTTGGACCAAAGTTTCCTCCCCCCACCCAAACGCTCGGCATGTAAATTATCTCTTCCTTCGGTATCTGCATATCTTCCGTTAGGAACTTGAAGTTAAGCTCAATGCAGCGGTCCATCCAGTAACCTGTGATAAGTCTTTTAGAATTAAAAGCATGCTGACCTCCCATTATAAAACAGGTAAGATGCCTCCCCGTCTTACCAATATTATCTATATCACTAAACTCCCCCCCAAACCTCAAACAAGGCTGGGGTACAACTAAAGGATTGCCGGGAGGATCAATAGTGCCGTTAAGAACCCAAGGCTGAAAATCAGCAATAGAAGCTATGGTGAAATCCATATCGTCCCTCCAACGCGACACAATAGGATACTCTTTAACCCTTAAATGGCCATTCCTCTCAAAAAAGTCGCACCAACGCTCTATAGACTCATGAAAATCCCATCCTCCCGCAACCTTTTTCCCTAAGAATTTATAACCTCCCTCGCAAACAGTTTCCCCACAAATATCCCTGTCCATATCAAGGGTCCAAAAATTGTGACCACACCTCTTACAAGTCTTCCATAAAAAGCCTTCTTCTTCAAAAAGCTTTACTGTATACTGTTCCTTACCAAATATTTGCATCAATTTCCCTTTAGATAGAGACATCTCAAGTCACCAATACTACCCAAAAACTACTTTCCCACAAAAAACCTTGGATAGGATAGACCACAAAAAACTATAAACCTTGGTGAACTGCTCCTACCTATTGGAGAGAGCTTCCTGATTCAACGACTGAACATGCCGAGATTTCTCTCGGTAGAGGTTCTATCTCCGCAGGCGTAAATTCGGACAGTCCCTGCCCTACCAGTTTTAAACCTCTTTTTAAGACTACAAACGAGGAGTTGTAGTCTCTGTCTATTTCTAACCCACAGTAAGGACATCTGTGGGTTCTTATAGATAAGCTTTTTTTTACTTCTTCGCCGCACTTATAACATTCTTGTGTAGTTCCTCTCGGGCTCACTTCTATAACCATCTTACCAGCTCTCTCAGCCTTGTAAGACAGAAATTGCGTGAATCTGTTCCAAGAGGAATCCATTATATTTCTAGCATTATAACTTAATCCCTATTAAACCTTTTATGTTTAATTTCTCAACAGCTATAAAACCATAGTTGTTGACATAAAACCTCGACAGTTTGTGTAAGAAATCATCCCTTTGGTTTTTGATCTTTTCATGGATTTTTGTAACCTTTATTTTCTGTTTATTATAATTACCAGAACCCTTCTTTTTCTTGGATAGTTTCTGTTGTTTTCTTCTCAAACTTTTCAAAGATTTACTCAGATAAAGAGGATGTTCTACTTTTCTACCATCAGTATCGGTAACATAGTAGAGTATACCCATATCAATTCCTACAACTTTTCCTATCTCCTTTTTATTGGAGATACGCTGTTCACAATAAAGAAAAGCATACCATTTACCAGAACTATACCTCTTTACTGTTACTTGTTTTATCTTCCCTTCCTTTACTTTTCTATGCATCCTGATCTTTATATCCCCGATTTTCGATAAGTGTAACAAGTCATGTCTATTACCCGTTTCTATGATTTTGAACCCGTTCTGGTTATACGTAAAAGTTTTGAACCAGCTTTTACCCTTAAACCTAAGCCTCCCTACTTTTTTACCGTTCTTCTTAAGCCTTGCCAAACCTCTAAGATTTGAGAACAACCTGTATGATTCGTATTGGAGGACTTTAGAATATATTTCTTTCAGCTCTGGATACTTTTCTTTCAGCTCTGGAATAGAGTTTTGTAACTCTAACCAACTCGGTTTATCTTGTTTGTTCAAACCTTCTAACATTTTGTTGTAGACAAACCTACACCTATCAAGGACTTCCAACAACTTTTCTTCCTGCTCTTTAGTCGGATACAGCCTGAATTTATAACTTATCACTTGATAACCGATCTTCATACTCCTTACCTTACTATATTAAATACGTATAACATATAATATATTCCATATATAAACTTTATGGAGAGGGGCGTAAAAGTGAATATATAGGCTTTCAAACGAATAAAAAAAGAAAAACTAAAAACAACCCGTTTTCCAAGCAGAAAAAAAGAAACAAAGAGATTAAAAAAGAGCAAAAAACGAGAAAAAAATCAAAAAAACAAGAAATAAAAGAAACCCATAATCCACCCGCAAAAAATCATGTAAAACGAAAACACCCTCCCAAAAACAAAAATAAACGCATTATAAGAAAGGTATCAAAATCAAAAACCCGTTTTCCACACAGAAAAACGAGAAAAACAAGCGGAAAAAGAAGAAAAACCACAAAAACAAGAACCTTGTTAAAATTTGTAAGATATTTTTTTCACTTCTTTTTTGGGGTTTTTTCTGCCCGTTTTTCTTTATAGCTTCCCCATGCCCCAATTATAAATATTGCTAAAATAAACCCTGCAATGCCGATTATAGCCGCTGTAAGTAAAGGCGTTCCTTTCTTAGGGGGCGTTCTAACAGTTAGAGTGGCATTACCTGATTCTTCAAAATTCGCTGTTCTAAACCCGATAACTACGATGTATGTGCCAGGTTCAAGTTCTATTTCTCCTGTTATCACGTCTGTTTTTGTCATGTTTGGCGGCACCCTTCTAGTAAACTCATCAAAAGATTTTGTGTCATTCCACGCGGTAACATTGTCCTCAGGGCTTGCATATACATACACAAACATTTCCGAAAGCTGAATAGTAGCGCTTGTGTTCGTATTTTCAATACTTGCCCAAAACTCAACACTATCCCCCGAATCTATCTCATCAGGTATAACCATTAAAGCATAAACCGAGGATCTACTATTATCTGCCTTTAATTTAGGCACGTTATAAGTGCTTAAAAACATTATAACGATAAGAATGAAGACAAATATTTCTACCTTATTTTTTCCACGTTTTTTCTTACGCGTGCCTTTCAACCCCTTGATAAAAATATCTCGTCTATTAAAGAAAGAAGTGCCGAGGAGAATTATATAAAATATCCCCTCCCTTTTTGAAAAATTTAAGCTTCCTCGAAAAGAATTTTAGCGATCTTTACCCTTAGATCCCTGCGATCACGTTCTAACCGTGCTTCAAACGTATTATCTATAACTATGCTCCCATCCTTCAACTGAACTATTACACCACCTGCACAGTTAACATTCGCTTCCGAGAGAGAGACCGTTGTTTCATTCCCCGTCTCTTTCGCTATTACCTCGGCAAGCTGTCCTGCATTAATATCTTTAATATCCTCTTTTCTCGCCATTACTTTAAGCTCTCCTCCTCCCAATCCTATTCCACCCTCCACTATGAAATTCGCTAAAATCTCCTTATAGTCAGACGTTCTAGCCAACTCTCTCAAGCTTTCCAAAGTTTCTTCAAAAGCCTTATCTATATGCTCCTCCATAGCCTTTAACTTCCGCATTTTCTCAGCCAATCTGATCTTTCCAAGAGACCGCCTCTTTTCCGCTTCTAATTCTCTCTCTCCCCGCGCTAAAATCTCTTGAGCCTCCTTTTGCGCTTTCTCCTCAGCTTTAGATAATATCTCTTCCACCTCAGCCTTAGCCTTTTCAATAAATTCTTCCGCCTCAGCCTTAGCATCGCTTAAAATACCCTCGCGCATTTTTTCTAAGACATCCATCGAACTCAGTTTTATTACCCCGCAATATCTTTATTTAATTCACATCTCAATTTCTTTAATCGATTTTTAATAAAAGTTTTTTGCTTAATTTTTAAGACTTTATCTATTTTTATTTTGATCATTCTGTTTACTATTTAGCCCCTCCCTCAAAAACATAGCTTATTTTAGGGGGCAAAAATCTCCATAAAATAGACATGGAAATAGTTTAAACCTTAGTTAATTAAAAAACTTGTGTCTTTAAATAATAAAAAAGCAAGAAAATTATGAGGAGAGAGACCTTGTCTAAAAGAACGAATTCTAATAAGGAATCTCGCATCCAATCACTAATTAATAAGTTACACTATAATATATGGGTATTTGAGAGAAAGAGGTAGAAGCACTTGATGAACTAGGCTGGGAACCAAGAAATGACAAATAAAAGGCTCACTACCTAATAGCAAAAAAAGAGCTCATCCAAGACTTAAAATTTGATGCTATTTATGAAGGTGTATTATGGGCTCTTTTTGAGATAGAAGAACCAGCAGTAGAACCCCTCATAGAAGCCCTAAAAGATGAAGATTGGAATGTTCGATGGGGAGCGGTTTTTTCTCTTGGAAAAATGGAGATAACGAAAGCTGTTGATCCACTGATCAAAACTTTAAAAGACGAAAATGAGCATGTTCGAAGTGAATCAATAGAAGCTCTTATTGAGATAGGAAAACCAGCAGTAGAATCTTTGATAAAAGCCTTAAAAGACGAAAGCGGCCTTGTTCAAACATTAGCAAAGATAGCTTTAGAGAAGATAAAGATGAAAAAATTGAATATTAAATGAATTTTTCAAAGTTTTTGCTTGATTTCTTATATAAGGTGTGAACCGATTAACTTAAAAACATATAAGGTGTAAGAATTAAAATGTAAGGGTTTATTATTACAAAAGTAAAATTTTCATAATTATTATAAAACTAAAAATAGTATAAATGTAAAGGCAATCCGTTAGGTGTTTTCCGATGATGTTAAACATTGACCCAAAAATGTGTGACACCACCCTAAGAGACGGCCGCCAAATGCCTCATTGGTATCCTACGGTAGAAGAAAGCGTGGAAATCGCCCACATTCTAGACACAATTAGCGTGGAACAAATAGAAATTTTTTCTCCGCATTACAATCCTAAAGATAAAACCCTAGCCGAAAGACTGTATGATGAAGGCTTAATAGACCGTATTATTTTCTGGCACAGAGCTCTAAAAGGAGATCTTGAAAAAACCTTGGACATGATCCCAGAAGTCAAAGCAGTAGCCCTATCAATGCCCACCTCCAAAGTACACCTAAAAATCAAAATAAGAAGAACACCAAAAGAAGTCATCGAAACCGTAATCGAAACAATAGACTACGCAAAAGACCACGGTCTTTACGTCTCAGTAAACGCAGAGGAAAGTACAGGAACCGAGCTTTACTACCTACTTCAATTCGCCAAAGCCGCAAAAGATCATAAAGCAGACAGAATAAGAATATGCGACACACTAGGCCGCCTCACGCCTACACAAACCCACGAAACAATAAAAGTGATAAGAAAAGTAGCTCAAATTCCCATCGAATTTCACGCACATAACGATATGGGATTAGCTGTAGCAAACACTCTAGCTGCTTTTGAAGAAGGGGCTGAATGGGCGAGCACTACCATCGCAGGTATAGGAGAAAGAGCAGGAAACGCCTCTTTAGAACAGCTTTTAATAGCTCTATACAAACAATATGGCATACACAAGTATAAAATCCAGCAATTAAAAAGAGCCTGTGATCTAGTAGTAAAAGCAGGATATGACATGGCAATAAACCACCCAGTAGTAGGCAGTAACATGTTTAAACACGAATCCGGTATTCACTTTGACGGAATAAGCAAATCGGTTGAGTGTTATGAGCTTATAAGACCAGATGAAATAGGCGTTCAAGTTAATGGCATACTTGATAGAGACGTTGTCGGGGAAACAAGCGGTAGGGCCAACATATTGGCCATATTAGCCTATTACGATAAACCTGTAGACAAAAACGATTCAATAGTGCAAGAAATGTTATCAGAAGTTCAAAGACATTTCCTTGAAGGAAGGAAAAAAGCGTTCTCAGCAGAAGAAGTGTTACAACTTTACAACAACTTCATAAAAAAGGAAACAAAGCCCTATGCTAAGAAACTTTCAGTATAATGCCTTATTTTTAATTATTTATCTATTCCATCTTTTACTTCTTTTTTTACTGCTTTTTTCAGCGGGATTGCATAAACTCTTCCAGTCTGTTGAAGGCTTCTTCAAGGATTTCTATGGGTGGAAGGAAAACTGTGCGAAAGTGATTTTTGCCGTATTTTTTCCCAAATCCTGAACCGTGCACAAATAATACTTGTTTCTCTTTAAGGATTTTGAGAACGAACTCTTTATCGGTTTTAGCACCTTTTAAATCATGTATATGCGGGAAAGCGTAAAAGGCACCTCTAGGCTCGACGCAAGAGATTCCTTCTATTTCGTTTAAGCGTTTTGTCGTGTAATCTCTTCTTTTTCTTAACTTTGAGACCATTTCTTGAACAAAGTCATGGGGTCCATCACAAGCAGCCACGCAAGCCTTTTGTAGGGGAGTGCAAGCGCTCAATCTAGCACGGGCAACCTTCAAAATTCCTTCCCAAATTTCTCCCATGAGATCTGGGGGATCGTGTAAATAAATGTAAGCCATACGCCAGCCAGGGGCAAGATAAACCTTACTAAAACCGTTTAAACCTAAAACAGGAACATCCTTTGAAAGACTCGCGGTGCTTGTTCTTTGTTCCTCATAAACTATTAAATCGTAGATTTCGTCGCTTAGAACTAGGAGGTTGTATTCTCCTGCGATATCGATCATTTTTTTCATTGTTTTTTTGTCATATAGGGCTCCTGTAGGGTTGTTAGGGTTGATGATCAAAAGAGCTTTTGTTTTTTCGGTAATTTTTTTCCTTAAATCGTCTATTTCTGGTTGCCATGCGTTTTCTTCATCACAAGAGTAGGGGATAGGGATCCCGTCCATGTACCTTGTAAAAGCTTCATAAGGGCTGTAAGTGGGTCCCGGAACCAAAATTTCTTCTCCAGGATTTAGTAGGGCCGAGACCACGAATATTATTCCTTCGCTTACGCCAGAAGTAGCAACTATTTTTTCAGGGTCTATTTCAACGTTATTAACCTTTTTTTCACGGCGGGCTACAGCTTCTTTAAACTCGGGTAATCCTTCTGCTGGGGCATAAAAGTTATATCGGCTCTCGACAGCTTCTCGTAAAGCTTTTCTTATGTGTGGCGGTGTGTCAAAATCAAATTTATTAGGGTCTCCGATATTTAATTTTAAAACTTCTTTTCCCGTTTTTTCTATTTCGCGCGCATGGAGAACAACTTCTCGAAGGGCAACAACGCAATTATTTACGCGTTTTGCAGGTTTAAAAATGCGTTTTAGTTCCGTCAATTTTGCAGGTTTTAAAAAGTATTCTAGTTCCGTCAAAAGACCCACCTAAGATGTGTGTAGTTTAATAACTTTTAAACAGTTGATTTATTAATCTATCTGTTAAAATGTTTCAGTTTTTATTTTATGTTTTATGGCTGTTAAACAGAATTTATAAGATATGTCAGCGGATAAAAATAGGAAATACAAATAAGGATTAGGCCAACAATTTAAGTTTATGTAAATAGTTTAGTTTTCATATATTAATTTGATGCTCCATCATTTGGACCAATATTTACGATTTTTAATTTATATGTAGCGATTTAAGCCCTACTAGTATGCTGGGGATTGAATATTTAATCGATCAATTAGAAACTGTTTCTCCTATGAAAAACCAATAGTTAAGCATACAATGTTGCCGCTTTCATTATGATTAAATTTAGAGGAGGAGTTTCCATGATGCAAAATGGAATATGCGGAATTGTCGGATACGGGTCCTATATACCTCGATTCAGGATAAAAATTGAGGAAATTGCTAAAGTCTGGGGAAAAGACGGTTCAAGAATCGCCAAGGGACTGGGGGTTGTGGAAAAATCAGTTCCCGACATGGATGAAGACACCATAACCATAGCAGTTGAGGCAGCAAAAAACGCTTTAAAGGTTGCTGAAATCGATCCTAGTGAAATAAACGCCATTTACACGGGGTCAGAATCACATCCCTACACGGTAAAACCTACCGCATCAACCGTAGCAGAAGCCTTAGGCGCGGTACCTTGCGTAACTTGTGCGGACTTAGAATTTGCTTGTAAAGCAGGTACCGCAGGAATCCAGATGTGCATGGGTTTAGTGGCGTCTGATGAAATAAAATATGGAATGAGCATCGGCGCAGACTGCGCCCAAGGAAAACCAGGAGACGCTTTAGAATACACGGCGAGTGCAGGAGGAGCAGCATATATAATCGGAAAAAACGGCTGCGTGGCAAAAATTGAAGGCACTTTTTCCTTTACGACCGATACCCCCGACTTTTGGAGACGAGACGGGGCAGAATTTCCATGCCATGCAGCAAGATTTACCGGTGAACCAGCATATTTCAAGCACGTAATAGGCGGTGCACAAGGACTGATGGACAAGCTGGGGACAACAATAAACGATTATGACTACTTTGTGTTTCATCAACCAAACGCGAAGTTTCCCTTGCGTACAGCAATTTCACTACAAATACCTACTGAAAAACTGAAAGAAGGTTTGGTTGTTCGACATATAGGGAATAGTTATTCTGGGAGCTCACTTCTTGGATTGGCCCGTATTTTAGATATAGCAAATCCTGGGGAGAGGATACTGGTTACTTCTTACGGTTCAGGTGCGGGAAGCGATGCTTTCAGTTTAATCACGACGGACTTATTACCAGAGAAGAGGAAAAATGCACCGAATGTTGATGATTATATTCGGTTGAAAGAGTATGTGAGTTATGCGCTTTACGCTAAGCATAGAAGCAAGATTCGAGGAATATAAAGAAGGCAAGGGTGTTTTTTATGCGTAATGTAGCGGTGATAGGCGTCGGGATGACGAAATTCGGAGAGTTATGGGATTATAGTTTACGGCAAATCTTTACGATGGCTGCAATAGAAGCCCTTGAAGATGCGGGGTGCAGTAATAGGGACATTGAAGCGTTTTATGTGGGAAACATGAGTGCTGGTCTTTTTATAGGCCAGGAGCATTTGGGTGCTTTATTAGCCGATAATGCGGGTTTAAAGAACATACCTGCAATGCGAGTTGAAGGCGCTTGTGCAAGCGGCGGCCTTGCCCTTAGAGAAGCATATTTGACCATAAAAGCTGGTGAATATGACTTGGTCATGGTTGGGGGAATAGAGAAAATGAGCGATTCACCTTGTACTGAAGATGTGACAACCACTTTAGGAGCCGCGGCAGATCAAGAATGGGAAACTTTTGTTGGGTTGACTTTTCCTGGGGCTTACGCCCTGATAGCAAAGGCTCACATGGAACGGTATGGAACTACTAAGGAACAGCTGGCTATGGTGGCTGTGAAAAACCATAAAAATGGGAAAAATAATCCTAAGGCTCAGTTTAGACGGGAAATTACGATAGAGCAAGTGTTGGCTTCTGGAATAGTGGCAGACCCTCTTTCATTGCTTGACTGTTCCCCCATATCTGATGGAGGTGCGGCGGTGATTCTTGCGAGCGAGGATATGGCGAAAAAGTTCTCAGATACTCCCGTATGGATCTTGGGTTCTGGTCAAGCGTCAGATACTCTCGCCCTTCATGATCGTGAAGATTTAACTAGCTTAAAAGCTACAAGACTTGCAGCTGAAAAGGCGTATACTGCAGCTAATATGGGGCCAAAAGACGTGAATTTTGCAGAAGTTCATGATTGTTTCACTATAGCCGAAATAGTCGCGACTGAGGATTTAGGATTTTTCCACCCAGGTGGGGGAGGAAAAGCTGTAGAGGAAGGTTTAACAGAGGTCGATGGAAAGATCCCTATAAATCCTTCAGGAGGTCTAAAAGCAAAGGGTCATCCTGTAGGGGCTACAGGTGTGGCGCAAGTTGTATCAGTGGTAGAACAGCTTCGAGGAGAGGCTCATAAAAGGCAAGTAAACCGGGCTGAGACCGCGTTAACTCATAATGTAGGTGGAAGTGGCGCTACAGCGGTAGTTCACATATTTTCAAGATGAGAATTAAAACTAATATTTAATTAACAATTTAAGTTTTTTAAAGGAGGAAACTGTTAAATGGCCCATCTAGAAAGCGTGCCTATGTTCTGGAGAAGGATGAAATCTTTATACAGTTTGATAGGCGTAGAATGCCTCAATTGTGGTAAAAAATATTTTCCCCCAAGGTTGATATGTCCTGAATGTGGCGGAAAAGAGATGAAAGACTACAGGTTTAAAGGCACGGGAAAAGTTGTAAGTTATTCCATAATCGATGTACCGCCAAAAGGCTTAAAGTACCAGACACCTTACGGATTAGCTATTGTGGAACTAGATGAAGGCGTAAGAGTCACCGGTCAGTTAGTCGGTTGTAATCTTGGGGAAATAAAAGCAGGAATGAGAGTTGAGACAACCTTTAGAAAAATAATTGCAGTAAATAAAAACGGCGTTATACAGTATGGTTATAAATTCAGGCCAGAAGGATATCCAAGAATCAATAATGGAGAAAAAAAATAGAAAAACATTAATACTCTTATTTGTCCCCATTTTTTACCTTTTTCCCATCTTCTTAATGGCTTATTAATAGCTTTGTATAGAATAAATTTTAAAAGTGATGGAAATAATTTTAAAATCAAAAAATATCTCAGTTAGGAAATGCTAAAGATTTTATAAAAGTAAGTTAATAATAAGGATTATGGAGGAGATGATGTGCCATTAACTTGCCCTAAGTGTGGAAGCAAAAACTTAAAGACTGAGACTGACAAGAGTAAACCCCTAACCTATAGTGGACACGTACCAGTATTCCATAAGGTATATGTGTGTAAGGATTGTGGAAACAGGTTTGAATAATAAGAACATGGTTGAATGAGAAGAACATATCAGTTTTTTAGTCATTTGTCTTTTCTTGGTCTATCTTATCTTTTTCAATTCGCTCCCCATTTTTTCGATTTTCTGCTTCTAAAGGTAGTAGGGGTTTAAAACTTTGTTTTCTTAGGCTTTGAATTCACAACTCTAAGATTTCTAGATTTGTATTTCAATAATGTTTTTGAATAAACCATAAATCTTTTTAAGAGGCATATGTGACTATTTTTTTCTTTTTCTTCTTTTCTGTCTCCTTTTCTTTTGAATTTTGTAGTTTTTCTTCTATTTTTTCTTTTTCCTCTTCATCTTTTTCTTTCTTTTTTGCTCTTAGTTTCCTTATTTCTTCCGCTAGCCAGAGTTCTAAGCGCCCCCATTCCGGTGTTCTTCGCAACTCTTCAAGAAAGGCTTTTGCCTCTTTATGGGTCATTTTTTTCTTCTTTAATTCTTCGAGTTTTTCCTGAATTTTTCTGTCTACCTCTTCTTTCTCTTTCTCTGTTAATTGGATGAAGTATCGGGTTCGGACTTTCTCTAAAATGGATCTAAATTGCCGTATTAAACATACCATGATCTTTCCAAACCTAAAAACAATCTGCTTCTAATATTAGGATATATTTATTATATATTTGTATATGTTGTATCTTTTATAACCATGTTTTTTTATAAAATATTGGGTTTTTTGGAGGGATAAAATATTTTATGTGGGATGTAGTGTTTTTCTAAAATTTGTTTTTTAGGTGATTGTATCGTGTTGAAGCTTCTCTATTTAGTTTTAGATGGTGTGGCGGACAGAATTAATGGGGAAACATCTCTTGAAGTTGCTGAAACTCCTGGTTTAAATGAGTTGGTTTCGAAGGCTAAGTGTGGTCTTCAGTATTCTATTGGAAAGGGAATTGCTCCTGAAAGTGATGTGGCGGTTATTTCGATATTGGGATATGATCCGCATAAATACTATACGGGCCGTGGCCCTTTAGAGGCGTTAGGGGTCAATATTAAGATTAAAGAGGGGATTGAAGTAGCTTTTCGCGCTAACTTTGCTACAGTCGATGCGGATTCAGAGGATCTTGTGATACTTGACAGAAGGTGTGGTAGAGATCTTTCATCAGAAGAAGCAAAGGAGCTTGCAAAGGCTGTGGATGGTCTTGAGCTGGGGATAGATAATGGTTATGTGCGGGTTCAATCTACTGTGGGTCATCGGGGAGTAATAGTTCTTGGAAGCAAGCTTGGATTGTCGGATAATGTTGGTAATACGGACCCTGCATACGCTAAGGTAGGAAAAATATCAACAGCTAAAGAAAGTTATGAGAGTAAAGTTTCTTTATGCGAGTCCCTTGAAGACACTTCAGAAGCTAAAAGAACGGCAGAACTTGCGAATATTTTCACAAGAAAAGCTTTAGAGATTTTAGATTCTCATCCGGTGAATCAGAAAAGAGAGAGCTTGGATAAGCTTAAGGGTAATATTTTGCTTTTGAGGGATGCTGGGGGTTCTTTGCCAAAAGTTAAACCGATAAACGAAGTTTTTCAGGCAAGTTTTGCTGCTGTAACGGAGATGCCTGTAGAAAACGGTGTGGCAAAACTCTTAGGTATGGATGCTGGAGAAGTTTCTCCTCCAACCGAAAATAAAAAAGCAGATTTAGAAGAAAGGCTTGAAAGTACAGAAAAGCTCTTAGAAAAACACAATGTAGTTTATACTCATTTAAAAGGTCCTGATGAGCCTGGTCATGATGGAGATTTCAAGAGAAAAGTGCAATCGATTGAAGAGATAGATAGGTATTTTGTGAGGGAATTGTTAAAGCATTATGATTTAAGCGAATTAGCAGTGCTTGTGACAGCAGATCACGCAACACCGCCAGAACTAAAAGTTCACAGCGACGACCCAATCCCGTTTATGATCGCTTACGAAAAACTGGAACCAGACAACATTAAAAAATTTAGCGAAAGAGAATGTATGAAAGGTTCTCTAGGTGTAATAGAGCACGGATGGGAACTACTGCCGATGATAATGAAAATGATCCGATCATAAAAACTAGAAGAATCATTAAATAAAGCAAAGAACCGGCTCAGATTTTTCTGATTATCGCCTTTCTCCCCTTTTTTTCTACTTCCTCTTTTTATTCTCTCCAACCATTACCATTTTTTATTGATCGTATTGTTCTTTTACGCGGGCTTCAACTTGATCTAAAGAACCAAAACCTGAAGCACTCTTCTCTTCTATAAGAAAGCTCGTAGCAGCTGAAGCAAACCTTGCGGATTGAAGAACATCCTCCGACCAAAGGTGTTTAACGATAAAAGCGGCAAGAAAGGCGTCTCCTGCCCCTGTAGTATCTATGACTTTTTTCGGCTTGCAAGGAGGGATCTTAAACACTGTTTTTTTTCCTTCTTTGATATCTATAACTATGGATCCTTTTGATCCCCTAGTTATTAAAAAAATGCCTTTCTCCTTTTTTTTAAAAAAATTGATTAACGCATCTAAGTTGTTTCTTTTTATGTTTGCTATAGCAAAAGCTTCTTCTTCAGAAGGCGAAAGAATGTCCGCATAACACATAATCTCGTCAAAATTTGTCCCACATTCTAAATAAACAGTTCCATCAGGTTTGATCATCCGTAAAAAACCCTGGGGATCAACACCTATTAAAGGCCCTTTACCCACAGTTTCTCTTAGCCAGCTTATAAAATCAGGGGAAATTTCATGCATAACAGGGGAAATTAAAAAACTTTTAGCTTTAAAATATGTTTCAGGAACATTTTTCTTGGTAATCTTGTCTGCCTTTGTTATAAGTTTGGAGAACCTTTCTTCATTCCGTGTACATCTATGAAAAAACCTTGTGCTATATTCTCCACGCCTATTAGCTCCCCTAATATCGATGTTTTTAGAGTCCAGAAAATGTAAATATTCGTCGGGAAAATCTTTCCCCACCACGCTAACAATGCCCACAGACGCGCCTAATTTAGCGGCAGTGAATCCCGCATACGCAGGAGGACCCCCTAAAAAAAGTTTTTTTTCCACATTTTTTTCCCTTATTGTTCTTTCTTTGAGTTTATTGGCGCCTTCATTATGAACAATATCAAGGCATAAGTTGCCCACAATCACGATATCAAACATTAACAGTCCCTTTCCTTTCTTTCAACTCTAAAAGAAAAAAAATAATTGAGCGAAACGGATGTTAGATAAGCGGATAGATAACATCTTAATACGAAAAAAATTTAACGACTGAAACGGATTTAACTTAAAGAGTACTTTTCAACTTAATATTTTTGTGTAGGTGCAACAATTGGGAATGAAAACCGAACTTAGTCCTGAAGTAAAAAAGAAGCTTGTTAAAACGTTGGGCGAAATTTCACGTTATTGTGATCTTGACGCTTTAGCAGTAGTTACGCGAGAAGGTCGTCGTCTAGCCTTTTTCGCTCAAAAGGGCACAGACCCTGACCTATTATCCGCAGTTTCTGCGGCAGTCGCTTCGACGGGAACTATGGTAACGCAACAGTTAATGCACGGAGATCTTTGGGAAGTGATCGTTAGGGGGGAGACTGGCTATACGATTTTATCTAGTGCTGGCGAGTTTGTGTTGATTGGGGCTTCAAGAGAGTTTTTCTCCATGGGATTAGCTGTTAGAGTATTACGGGAATATAGGAAAAAAATAGAGAAAGTTCTCGCAGGATAGATGCAAAAATCTTCTTTTAATGTATAAAGATGCGAAATTTCGCATATCTTTAAAGTTAATCTTTATTTCTCTTTTTGTTTTGCTTAACATATTTAAATGATGAGACGAGATCAGATTAATGTATAGGTTGTGATTAGTATTGCCTAAAAAGAGAAAATCAGGTGGAAGATCTAAAGGGAAAAAAGGGCGCGGTTATACTGTTCAATGTTCCCAGTGTGGTAGGATGGTTCCTCGAGATAAAGCGAAGAAACGGACGCAGGTTAAAGGCATGATATCGGATCCTGTTTTTGCAAAAGAGTTGAGGAAAAGTGGGACTTACATACCCCGCAATGTTACAGTTAAATGGTATTGTATTTCATGCGCTGTTCATAGAGGAGTAGTGAAAGTTAGAAGCGAAAGTGAAAGGAAAAATGACCGCTCTACAAGATAAAAATATTTAAAAAAACCAAGTAAAAGATCGTAAAAGAAAATATTAAATCCTAAGTTATTTTTACGGAGACCGTGGATTTTTTGAATGAGGAAACAAAAACGGGTAAGGCTTTAAAACGTCTTCATAAAAAGACAACGAAAGAAGTCCTTTGGCTCTATATTTTAAGATTGCTCCAAGAGGGCCCAAGATATGGATACGAACTCGCCAGAGAAATAAAGGAAAGGTTTAATTTTTCGCCTGCCAGGGTGTCAAGCTATGTTATTCTTTATAAATTAGAACGTGATGGTCTTGTTTTATCGAAAGTTAAAGGTTCGTTCACAGGTCGTCCTGATAGAAAATATTATGAGATTACAGAGAAAGGGGAGGAACAGATGAAGTTGGCTAAAGATTATTTAAAAGGGCTTATGCAAAAAGTTTTTGACAAAACAGAATAGTATAAAATTTAAGGACTGTTTTGTTGTGGGAACACACTTGGGAAAATTAGACACTAATGAAGAGCAAATGATGGAGGAACTAGAAGGTCTCTTAAAGCAAAAATCTTTTACAAGAGCTGCAGAAAAAGCCCTCCATCTTGGAGATAAGTTCGAAAAAAGGGGAGAGAAAGAAAAAGCGTTAAAGCTTAAAAAGCAAGCAGTAGATTTCTTACTAAAAGCCAAAGATCAGCACATCAAAAGAAAGTCTTGGAAACTTGTTGCAAACACTTTGTTCCATGCTGCTAAACTTTTAAGAAATCTTGACCGTTCTGGTGAAGCTTTACCACTAATCAAGTCTGGGACTGAATATCTTAGTAAAGCTGCTGAAGAATATCTCGTATGGCAAGATCTAGAAAAGGCTACTATGTGTTTTGTCACTTTTATCTTGCTAAAAATGGCTTCGAAAGACTTTGAAGTGAAAGAAGAAGTGGAAAACTTCCGGTCAAAAATCGGGATTTCAGAGCTTTCTCACCCGAAAGAAAATTCGATGCTTGAAATACCAATAATTTTAACAGAAAGCGTTGAAAAAACCGACCTCGCCCTCTTAGAAAAAGCTAAAGAATTAACCTATTCCCTTATTAAAGATCTATGTATAAGTGAAGTCGGTGTGTGGGTTTTTGAAAAGACAGAAGACACGTTTATCGTGGCTGAAAAACGGTTAAGGGATAAGATAAAATTCCCCAAAGTAAAGTTACAGGTAGAGTTTCCAAACGAAATCATTCACGCAGAAGAATTTGATGTCACAATAAAAATCCTCAACGAGGGAGAAGGAAACGCTCAAAACATGCAGCTAGAACTTAATACAAAAGAACCTTTAACAGTCATAGAAACAAATAAAGCCACAATAGATGCTTTTAACGCGGAAGAAACAATTTCAAAATCTTTCAAATTAACTACCACAGGTCCGCCTCCATCACCAAGCGGTGAAGGAGATACCGGAACAGAAATACCGATAACAGTAACGGTTACTTGGGAAGACATTTTGGATACCAAACATAGGATAGAATCAAGTCCCTCGTTTATAACTCTTAACACTCTGAGTGAAACAAAAAGGCTTGAAAACATATTAGAGAAAATGAAAGATAAAATAACAGAAATAACAGCAATTATTGAAGAAAAAACGCTAAAAGAACTAAACTCCCTGCTCAAAAACATAATAAAGATCCCTGGATCATTAGTTGAAGAGGCTTATAAATCATTAGAAAAAGGAGAACAAAAATACGCAAACTACAAAATAAACCTAATTACAAAACTTCTAAACGAAATTGAAAACTTTCTAGAAAACCTTCCAACCCCAGCCCCAGAAAACGTAGAAAACCTCCCAGCCCAAAGCCCAAACGACGACTAAAAAACCTAAAAAATAACCAATTCTCCCCCCTATTTTTTACATTACGACAATAAAAGTATTTTGGGTGTGTTTTCGTTTTTCATGGTTTTTTGTGGGTGGATTATGGGTTTCTTTTATTTCTTGTTTTTTTGATTTTTTTCTCGTTTTTTGCTCTTTTTTAATCTCTTTGTTTCTTTTTTTCTGCTTGGAAAACGGG
>Ga0209636_10000608_pt1 | contig 35530 bp, 29 predicted proteins | sample DeeMarSWOR152_54_FD_187464 | JGI IMG/M metagenome (GOLD analysis project Ga0209636, IMG submission 187464) | Marine sediment microbial communities from White Oak River estuary, North Carolina - WOR-1-52-54 (SPAdes) (version 2) | ecosystem: Environmental > Aquatic > Marine > Intertidal zone >... | reverse complement strand
GTGTTCCATCTGCCTCAGGGATTGGAACGCGCCCGAGCAGATCCTGAAGCGACCGGAAGGGGCCACCTCGGTCTCGCTCCTCAAGGATGGCCTCGGTGGTTTTCCTGTTGAGCCCCTTGATCTGCATGAATCCCACCCGGATTGCTCTGCGTCGAGACGGGTGAGGTGGCTTGGCTGAAGCTGGGTGATCGTCAACAACGGGTGTTTCATCTTCAGGCAGGGCCTCGGCCCGGTATTGAACCTCGCTCCGGTTGACGTCAGGCAGAAGCACCCGGATGCCCATGCGCTTTGCCTCGGAGATGTAGGCAAAGGTGGTATAGAAGCCTCCCTGGTTGCTGATGACAGATGCCATGAATTCGGCTGGATAGTGAGCCTTGAGAAAGGCCGATTTGTAGGAAACCATGGCAAAGGAAGCCGAGTGGGGCTTGCAGAACGAATACCCCCGGAAAGACTCGGTCATCTCCCAGATCTCATCGAGTTTCTCCCGGGTGACCCCCCGTTTCTGGGCCCGCCCTTCGAATAGTTTGCGATAGGCCGCAAATTTTCCCCAGTCTCGCTTTTTGGTGAGGACCTTGCGTAGATCGTCGGCCTCCTCAGCGGTGAAGTCGGCCAGTGCCATGGCCACCCGCGACACATCCTCCTGGTATACCATGATGCCATAGGTTTCCCTCAGGAGGCTCCGGACTAAGGGATGGAAGGGTTCGTAGGGCTTTCCATGGAGGCGTTCCACGTACTCGGTAATGAATCGGTTGGCTGCCGGGCGGATGATCGATGAGTGGATCACGAGATGCTCAAAATCTCCGACCCTGGCCTTTTTTTGAAGATTTCTCATGGCCGGTGATTCCACGTAGAAGACTCCCATGGTTTGGCCGGTGCGCATGATCTCTTGAGCTCCTGGATCGTCAAGGGGTGAGAAATGGTGATAGGGAATCTCAACCCGATAATTCTCTTTCACAGCCTTCAGACCGTCTCGGATCACGGCAAGGGACCGGTTGCCCAGGATGTCCATCTTTACCAGGCCCGCCTCTTCGGCCCCGTCCTTATCCCACTGGATCACCTGGCGACCGTCGCTCGAAATCTCCATAGGCACATAGTAAGTCACCCCTTTGGGAACAATGATCACACCACCGCAGTGGACCGAGATGTGGCGTGGATAGCCAACGATGGACTGGGCCTGGCCAATAATCGTCTTCCAGTGGTCATCAATATCGATTCCCCGGAAGCGGGGATTGTCTCGAATCTGCTCCTCGATGGTAGCGGTCGGTCCGTAGAAAAAGGAAAACCCGATTTTCTTGGTGATGAGTCCGATATCCGCATCGGCAAAGCCATAGACTTTGGCCACCTCTCGTAAAGCCGCACGGGTCTGATAGGTTACATGGGTGGCTACCATGGCGGTCCGCTCGCGGCCATACTTCTGGAAGGTGTATTTCAGAACATCGTCCCGATCGTCCCAGGGAAAGTCCACATCGATATCCGGCGGATCCTTCCGGTCTTCGTTGAGAAAGCGTTCAAAAAAGAGATCGTATCGGATGGGATCCACCTGAGTGATCCCCAGAAGATAGGAGATGATGCTTGCCGCCGAAGATCCCCGACCGCAGGTGTAGAGGTTCTGTCTGGCGATGTCCTCCATGATCAGGAAGTACTCGGCAAATCCCTTTCGGCCGACGATGTTGAGTTCCTTGTCGAGCCGGCTTTGAATCTCGGGCGTCATCTTCCTATAGCGGTGCCGAACCCCCTCAAGGCATTTCTGTTTCAAGAAAAGAAAGAGATTCCCCTGTTCTTCCATGGCATCCCGGGAGACGATCCACGCACCCAGGTCCCAGTACTCCTCGATCCCGTCGACGATGGCATGGCAGTTTCTCAGGGCCTCAGGAGCCCAGGCAAATTCCCTTTCCATGGTCTGCGGAGGTTTGAGCCACTGATCGTTGCACGCATGAAGATCGGGTGAGAGTCGGCTAAAAACGCTGCCGAGACCGATCACGCGGAGCAGTCGGTGTTTGTCATAGCCGGTGGGGTGGGCAAAGTATACGGCATTGGTCACGACCGCGGGGATTCCAAGCCCTTGAGCGGCCCTGTACCGATCGATCGAACCCGGTCGCAACTCAAAAAAAAGGGTCTTTTCCCGGGGGAGCCCCGAAAGAAGCCTGATATCTGGGGAAATGACAAAAAGTTGGAGTAGGTCCTGCCCTTTGAGGGCATCGGGAAGAGAGAAGTTTGCATCCATGTGGCGCTGGGTGATGAGGCGGCAAAGAGCGCTGTACCCCTGGCGGGTCCGTGGCAGAATTACTGCCGAATAGCCTGATAAGTCATCCAGCAGGGCCCCCACAAGGAGTCGAATCCCATGCTGTTTGGCAGCCATGCGCTGATGCATCAGGCCGTAGAGACCATTGCTGTCGGTGATGGCCATGGTGTCAATGCCACGCTCGCAGGCCGCCTCAAAGAGCGTTTCGGGCGAGGAGGCTCCCTCGTGGAAGCTGTAGTAGGTATGGACGTGGAGGTGGATCATGCTACCTCTGCCCCGTAGGCCACGCTCTCGAAGGAGAATCTCTTCCGGATCCGATCAATGGCCTTGACCAGAGGAGCCTTGGGCGGGGGAATTTCAAAAAGATCCATCTGCGACTGGGCTGTGCTCCATCCGGTAAGGTAGAGGGTCATCTCTTCCACATGGATGCGACGGGTACAGGTTTCCCGTGTGAGACTGGCGAAGATCGGAATAAATTCAAAGGGAGCATAATCTGCCCGGGTGAGGGGGGTCGATCGTTTGGTCCGTTTTCTGTCTACATAGGTGATGGAGAGTTCTGCTCTCCTGGCAAAGTAGTCGAGCTCTCTGAGTTTCATCAGGAGCCGATCAGCAGTTCGAACCACATACCGGGTCAAAATGTCCAGATCGTTGGTCACATAATTCAGGCGAATCCGTTCCTTCAACTTTCGGGGTTGTTCCGGAAGGATCAGGGGAGATGGGTCCACCCCTCTTGCCCGTTGAAAGAGAGTGTATCCAAAATTGCCAAACACCGAGACCATTTGCTGGACCGGAATGGCTGCCACATCTCTCACGATACGAAGATTCAATTCCAGGAGCTGACGCGTTATCTCCTCGGCAAACCCTGTGAGTACCCGAACACCCAAGGGTTCGAGAAAAAGTCTCTCCGATCCCTCTAAAACCTCAAAAACCGGTTCTGACTGCGTCACCATATCGGCCACACGACTGATGAGCTTGCTGCTGCCGATTCCAGATTTTAGGGGAATCCTGAGCCTTTGTTGGATTTCTCTACAGAGACGGAAGGCCATGTCGATGCTCCGGCCCATCAGCCTTCCCATACCGCTGATGTCGAGATAGGCATGGCCATGACGGTATGGCTCGATGAGAGGGGAGAAGGCCGTGCATTCCCTCAGCATGGCGTTATAGGCTTCCTGGTATAGCGAACCATTGTAAGGGAGAACCACTAGACCTGAACACCGCTTCACGGCTTGGGCAACGGGGAGGGATGGGAAGACGCTTTCCCGGCTGGCCTCATGGGAAGATACGACAATCCGTCCGTCGCCGGAAAGGGAGGTGGCAACGGCCACCGGACGGTCTCGGAGAGAGGGGTTTGCGACTCTTTCCACTGCCACTGGAAACCCAGGCACGGAAACATGAATAAGACGACGCATTATGACCTCTTACCCGCTCCTTTCAGTCGCGTGAAGACGTTCGAATTGTTCAAAACGTTCAAATTGTTCGAACCGATAATGTTCAATTCGTTCAAGACATTCAAAACGTCCAAGGCGTTCTACATGTTCGGGCTAAACAAAGAACCAAATGTTATTTAGAGCCATAGGATCTTCCAGAAGGTGACATTAATTCAAACGGTTAAACGAATCGAACGAAGGCGAAGCCGATTGAACAAGTATAGCGATCGAACGAGCAACGCAATCGAACATTTTAAACGACTCTATGTATTACTTGTACTTCCTGAGAAGGCCGACCACGATTCCCTGAATGGCAACGCGGCTCTCTTCACACACCATCTTCTGATAGGCCGGATTGGTCGGGGTTAGGGTGACCGTGCCATCTCGATTTCGTCGAAACCGTTTGACCGTGGCTTCGCGGTCATCGATCAGGGCCACGACGGTCTGCCCATTCTCGGCATCGTCGCTGCGACGGACGATGATTACATCGCCGTCGCAGATCCCATCACCGATCATAGAATCTCCCTTTACCCGGAGGGCAAAATTCTCACCCCGGCCCAGTAGTTCCTCGGGAACCTTCACGGTTTCATAATCGAGGACCGCTTCGATGGGTTTTCCCGCCGCTACCCGGCCGGCCAGCCGGATTTCGATGGTTCCCCCGAGATCGAGTGCGATAGGCTGTTCGAACCGCAGGGAACGGTTTTGATTCCAGTCCTTCCGCAAAACGCCTTTTTTGCAAAGGGATTTGATATGACTCTGCACGGTCCCTAGAGATGAGAGTTCCAGGTGCCCTGCAATCTCACGCTGCGTGGGTGCGTATCCATGAATACTCGAGTACTCCTGAATGAATTGCACAAGGGTTCTCTGCTTGGGTGTGAGGTAGGGAATCTTCATACTTACGATTATATCCGTAAGTTTTACGTATGTCAAGACCCTCATTGGCGGAGGATCGAGGAGTGCTTCACTCGAGGTTTGAGGCCCTGAGCTTTCTGCCTCCAACCTCAAGGCCCGTAGGGCTGATCCTCTGACCTGGGGCGTGTCTCCTGGATCCACTGTTGCCAAAAAGAAAGCTGGGAGATACCATTTACGTTCGCAGGATTAACCCAGATCCAGGAGGTTGAAACCATGTGGAACGGAATTGTTTACCCGTCAGTATTCAAGAGCCTCTTTCTGAGCCTGATTCTTCTCATCGGCCTATCCACCCCTATCCATTCGCAAGAAGGGGCAACGAAACAAGTCGAGACCTCACTCGAAAACTTGGAGACGCTCATCAAAACCCTCGAGACACCGGAACAACGGGGGGTACTGCTCAAAGAGTTGAAAACGCTCGTAGAGCTTCAAAGGAGGCAACTTAGAGAGGAGGCGCCACAGAAAGAGAGGCCCAACCTTATCGAGCGGTTTATCACGGAGTACGGTGAAGTCACTCGGGAGACCTCAGGCTTTTTTCATCGCCTCTTTTATCTAGTCCAGGGAGCGCCTGAGGGGTTGAAGAGAACAGAGGCCTATCTGTCTGTTCCTGAGAACAGAGCCACTCTCTACCGGGTTGCGGCAGTCATCGGTGTTGGAATCGCCGCGGCTCTGATCATCATTTTCCTGATCAGATTCTTCACCTCAGCCCTGTTGACAAGGATCATGACAAAAAAGCGGACAACCGGAGGAAGAGTCTATCAAGCAGCCATCATGATGATCATCCGCGTCAGTCCATATGGGGCTCTATTTATAGTGGCATTCCTTGTTCTCAATCTTCTGAGGATCCGAGGGCTTTCATATGAATTTGCCATCCTCTTTCTCCTCACCCTCCTCGTCTATAGAGCCATTTACAACTTCTTCAGGATTCTTCTCAGTCCATTCGACCCGGAGGCTCGGGTTTTTCAGCTGGCCGATGAAACCTCTGCCTATGCTTGGATCTGGGCGAAACGCTTCCTCAACCTCTGGGTGCTCTATTACTTTGTGACGGAGTCCCTGGAGATTCTGGGTGCTCCCCCTCTGGTTTTTGCAGGCATTAGCAAGATTCTCATCCTCTTTTTCCCCATCCTTTCGACCATTCTGCTGTTGCAGTTAAAGAGAATGTATGCCCCAAAAAGGATAGGCCGCGGGAGGACGGGGTTCTGGAGCACATTACTCTCCTATTGTGCACGGTTTTGGCCCCTTGCGACCGGGGTCATCATTTGGTTGATCTCAATGTTTATCATTGCCGATTATCAGGAGGGTATTGCCTTTCTGATTTTTGCCTCGCTTAAGACGGCTGCGGCTCTCGGAATCCTCTGGGGACTGCTATATGTGATAGACCCTCTCTTCAACAGGCTGTTTAGTCTTGGCAAGGAGATAAAGCAGCGGTTCCCGGGTCTTGAGGAAAAGACCAATCGTTATATCGGAACGCTGAAGCGCGTCACCAAAGGGGTGGTGCTGGCGATAACGATTGGGAGTGTCCTGGAATTCTGGGGACTGCAGGCCTCGTGGTTTGTCACATCGGAGTTGGGATCTACGATTCTGTCTCGAGTCATCGCGATAGCGATCGTCATCGGGGTTGTTTTGGCTGTTATCGATCTTAGCGGTTTCGTGACAGACCAGCTCGTTCAGTCGCGGACGGACAACGGCGGGCGTATCATCGAGCCGGGCAGAAAGAGGAAGACTCTGGTTCCCCTGCTCCATTGGGTCGTTAACGTAGCAGCCATCTTTGTGGGTGGTGTCCTCGTCCTTAATCAGTCGGGCGTCAATGTGACTCCCATTCTGGCTGGCGCCGGGATTGTCGGATTGGCCGTGGGGTTTGGCGCCCAGTCGCTGGTAAAGGATTTCATCAACGGTCTCTTTCTTCTGTTTGAGGATAGTGTCGCGGTGGGAGACGTCGTGATCATCAACGGGACCGGAGGTCTGGTGGAGGCGGTTACCCTCCGAACGATCAAGATGAGGGATCTGGCCGGAAATGTCCATGTGGTTCCCAACGGAAGCGTCAACATGATTACGAACATGACAAAAGAGTATTCACGATATGTGTTCGATGTGGGTGTGGCTTATCGTGAGAATGTCGACGAGGTCATGGCGATTCTCAAAGAGATTGGTGAGTCCATGCAGAATGACCCTGAGTACAAAGATGAAATTTTAGAGCCCCTCGAAATTCTCGGCGTCGATAAATTCGATGATTCAGCGGTGGTGATCAAAGCCAGGATTGCGACAAAGCCGATCAAGCAGTGGAAGGTCGGCCGAGAGTTCAATCGAAGAATGAAGAAGATCTTCGACGAAAGGGGTATCGAGATTCCGTTCCCCCATAGAACCATGTATTGGGGGGAACCGAAAACCGGTCAGGCGCCCCCGTTGGCGATTCAGCTCAGTGGGCAGATGACGAGGAGAGGGGAGGAAACGGCATAGGGATCACCCTTGCCGACCACTTTTGCCTCTGATATCATTTTTTGTTAGGAGCACGTTCTATCTTGAATTGGAAGGACAGCAGGAATGGTGAGGGTATTTCTCACGAACGGTTTGGCGGTGATGGTGGTCTCGGCGTTTTTTTTCGCCCTCAGCGATGTGGTCATCAAGTTTATTTCTCCCATGGTTGTCGTCACCGGGATCGCCTTCTTTCGTTTTCTAGTTGGTGCGGCCATCCTCGTACCCCTAATGGTGCCAAGGGGAATCTCTCTCAAAGGGGACCGACCATGGATTTTGGTCTTGAGAGGTTTTTCTGGGACCCTGACCTTTGTCTTTCTGGTCAAATCCATTACCCTGATTCCCCTCGCCAGTGCCATGGTGCTTTTTTATACTTTCCCTGTTTTTGCGGCCTTCTTTTCCTTTCTGGTTTTTCGAGAGCCTCTGGGGGGTTGGGAGCTAATTCTGATCGTAGTAGGTCTCATTGGAATCTATGTTCTTATCGGCCCGGGTTCCTCTCTATCGAATGGGGGTGACATTTATGGACTCTTGGCCGGTTGCTGTGCTGGATTTACCGTTGTTTTGATCCGAAAACTGCGAGAAACCAATGGCCCTCTCATCATCTATTTCTATTACTGTCTGGTGGGAGGGGGTGTCTGCCTCCCCCTTTTCGTTCGAGAGTTTAGGATGCCGAGTTTTCCGCAACTTCTGCTTCTGGTTACGCTCGGATTGACATTTCTGGTCGCACAGCTTCTTATGAACCAGGGTTTCAAATTCTGTAAGGCTTCGGAAGGATCCGTGATCTTGACGTTAGAAGCGGTCTTTGCAGGGATCGCCGGGGTGGTCATTTTCAAGGAGGCTCTACCCCCCGGTCTATTAGCAGGGGCCTTTCTGATCATAGTGAGTGGGGTCGGGTTGAACCTGGTGAATCGGAGATCGCGGCGTTCTGGTTCTGTGGTGTCAGAGGAACGGTGAAAAGGTCGCCTGGTGATTCCGACGGTGGGGAGCGGTTACAGTTTTGACCGGAGCGCCCTAACCAATCCCAATGGGAGGGTCAGCTATGGCTGATAAGACCAGACGCGTCATCCGAAAGATTGCATGTCCCGAGGGCAAGGGCAAGGCCTCCCTCTTAGTCGAATGGGAGGTTGACAAGGGGAGGAAATCTTTGCGAAGCATCAGTTGCGACAATCCCATCCTCATGGATTACAGTGGTGAGGATTGTGGCTGGCAGTGCTGGGAAAAGATCTCTAAAGGAAGAGAGTAGAAGAAGTCCGCCGGCATTGGCAGATACCGGAACAGAACTGCTTGGCCGTTGATCGTGTCTCTTGATTTTCGCTGATATCTGATCACAGAAGAACGCTCCAGATCATCCAAATCAATATCCCCACCAGGAGAATCCCCAAGAACAAGCGGAGCAATCGCGGACTTGATTTCTGAGCCGCCCACACCCCAACCTGAGTTGTCGGAATCACCCCTAAAACGACCCAGATAATGACGCTGAGGTCGAAATGCCCAATGGCGAGCTTCCCGAAGAATCCTGCCACTGCCGAGAATAGGGTAACGAGCAACGAAGTTCCAACGGCCATGTGGATCGGCATGTCCAAGAAATAGATCGTCAGGGGGATAACGATGAAGCTGCCCCCAATTCCCAAAACCCCGGTCACAAATCCCTTGAAAAGACCAATAAAAACGGTGGGGAGCCTTCGAAGTTGGTATTCTGTGGAGGTTGCTCGCTCCTCCGGTCGGGGAAAGAGGAGTATGATAATAGCTGCTGCCACGAGCGCCATATAGAGATAGTAAAAGAATTCTTCCGAGAAGACGTTCGAGGACAAAGAACCCACAAGGGCCCCTACCATGCTCGCAAGTCCCATCCAGGTGCCAGTGAGAGCGTGAACATTTCCCTTTCCATAGTGGACCGCCCCGCCGGAAATGGAAGCGAAAATGATGACCACAATGTTCGCGGAGGCTGCTACGGCGATCGACGTGTGTCCGACATAGACAAGGAGGGGGATCAGGATGACACCGCCGCCGATCCCGAGAAGTCCGGAAAGAAAGCCTCCAACAGCACCTATGGAGAGGAGGATCAAAACCTGAATCAAATCGCTATCTCCAAAAAGGGGGAGGCCTTGTCAGCCTGCCCTCCCGACGCTTTTCAGATGGTTATTTGAGTATTGAACGAAACCCTGGATCACACCCCACCACCATAAATGGTGTGATTCGGCACAGAAACCGTCCCGTCTATTCTTTCCTTCAAGAGCCTTTCGGCTCAAAACAGTAACTTCCGTCTCCCGGGCAGTCGATCGTGCAGGTAAACGTGACCGTCTCCGTCTCGCTCGGATTCTCAAGGGAATGACCCTCTTGGGCGTGGGTGTATACGAGATCTCCGGGCCCAACCCTCACGGTCTCTGTCTCGCTCGTAAAGACAAGTTCTCCGGTAAGAACAAAGACCGCCTCTACATACTCGTGAGCATGAAACGGAATCTTTCCGCCCGGCTCCATGGTGAAGTGTCGTAAAGCAAAGTTATGCCTGTATTCCGGTCCTCCATACTCATTGTGAACCATCCACCGAACAGAGGTTCCAGCGACCGGAAAGGTCTTACCCTCGAGGTGCATCTCTTTTACAGTATGTTTCGATACGTCCTTGAAATTTCTGACGAGCATGGCGTTATTCCTTTCTTCATGATCTTGTGGGCTTCTTGAGAGATCTAGATGAAGCTAACATACTTGCTCTTGGAAGACAATGTTTCCCGGGCTCTGGCCGGGATGGGCTTTTCAAAATCGTGACCAGCCAACAATCCTTCCGATCATGTTAGGAGCCAGGAGTCAGAATGAATTCCAAATCGGGTTGAAGCAGTATAGTCACTTTCTTGAATCGAGAGACCAGCTGGCTTGTGCCCATAAGTTCCTAGTTTTGCGAAGTCCCGGCGAGAAGAATGAAAGAGTTCTGACTCCTGGCTCCTGACTTCTGTCCTCTCCATGTGTTTGACTATCGGGGATTTTCCCCTTAGAATGTTCCACATAGGGTGACGTGAGGAAAACCGTGACCGAAAACACTGCGGAGATCATACGACATCTGCTGAACAGCCTGGGCGAGGGGGTCATCTTTTTTGATCCTGAGAATAGGGTCCGGTGGACGAATGAGACATTTGAAAGGATGCGGGGAAATTCAAGGCGTGGTTCGTTGGTTGGGAGATCAATCTTCGACTGTCACCCCTCGAAAGACCAGGGAAAGGTTTCTCAGATTCTGAATGACCTCAAAGTCGGAAGGGAGACTATCCGCCACCACCGCGCCAAGCGTTCGGGAATCATCGATTCCGAGAAAGAAGCTCAGTACGATATTTTTTATACTGCTGTCAGAAACGGTCAGGGGGCCTATCTGGGCACTGCCATGATCATTCGGGACGTTTCGGAGATAAGGAACCTTCAGGATCAGGTTCTACGGTCCGAGGAAAACTATAGGGATCTGGTTGAAAACCTCGATTCAGGGATTTTCTCTCTCAACAAAAAGGGGAGAATCACATACGCCAACAACGGCTTGTTGAGAATGCTCGGTTACCAACTCAATGAGACCATCAATCGAACGTGGACGGAACTGGTCAAACCCGAGTCGAGAGCCGAAGCAGAGCAGTTCTTCAAGGCGGTTTTGGTGGGGCGGAAAGGGTCTATCCTCGAGACCCAACTGGTACACCGGGACGGGAAATTCATTCATGCGCTGTTGAACCTTTCCGCCCTTAATACAGACCCAGAGAACCCTTCTGTGGTCCGGGGAATCTTGACCGATATCACCGCTCAGAAGGAACTGGAGAGGGAGACCCTAGAAAGGGAAAGATTTCAAGGTGTGATTGAGATGGCTGGAGCAACCTGTCATCACCTCAATCAACCGCTTACCAATATCCTCGTGCGAGCCCAGATGCTCCTGAGGGAAATGGACAAGCAAAACCCTCATCACCACGCCGCGGAGATCATCGAGAAGGAAGCCATTCGGATGGGGGACATCACCAGAAGAATCCAGAACATCACCAGCTATGAGACAGAACCTTACGTGGAGGGGCGCTCCAGAATCATAGATCTGGAGCGGGCTTCAAGGAAGAAGTAGAGCACTACAAGTTTGAAGGGTCCGCCACATTATTCCCCGAAACTTGTCTCTAACCTATGGCCTTCTGGGTCGTTACCTTGATCCTCTTCTCCCTCCTCAGATTCGGCTTGAGACGTTTCGACCGCACCTCAGCAACCGAAACCCCTCAACGGGTCGAATGGTTTCCTCGATCTAAGCCGCTCGCAGACCAACCGACCTTGTTGACTCAGTGAACAGAACTTCCTGAACGAACAGCTCGGATTGATCCGCTTGGGAGGTTGATTTCGAAAGTCTTTGACGTTAGATTCTATAGGAAGGTGGCAGAATCAACGCTGGAGAGGGTCAATGAACCTGGAGAGAGAGATTGAGGAGATTGGACAGACGCTCAAAATTCTCGATGCGAAGGTCGGAGAGATAACCCGTTCCATCCGAGCCTATGTCGATTACGTGGTAGAAAAGCGGATGGAGGAGGGGTTCGACGAGTTCCAACAAAGGATTGGACGACGGCTGTCATCGGTGGAAAGCCGAATTGAGGACCTGGAGAAGGATGTGGAGGAGAAGAAGGGATCATGAAGAGAGGTTTCTTGATATGGGCCGTTTTTTTCGGGATGTTTCTCGCCTCTGTTTCGCGGGCCGATGTCTGGCCCGTCCATCATCAGTGGACCATGGAAGAAGAGCTAAGGTTTGGGGCCTGGGTCTCTGAGTATGTGGACGAAAGCTTCTTCATAAATCATCGAATTCCGATCGATTGTGCGGATGTTTCCTATGGGTTGCGTTGGATCTACGCTCGTATCAGAAGGTTGCCTGCTGCGGCCACCGGAAAGTACGGAGAGTTCATCGGCCATTGGTCCAAACAGTGGGACCATCTTCCCTCTTATTCACGATGGGACAAGGATCTTCGTTTCCGGACGGCCCTCCTGACCGCCCTGTCAATCACGACAACAGAATCAATCCTCAACGATACGTATCCCATCGCGGTAGCTCCTTCCTATGTGACGCCAGGTACGGTGTTTCTAACCACTGAGGCTCATACTGGCGTCATTGCCCGGGTTGTCTTGGACGGAAGTACGATACATCCTCTCCAGACCTGGGAGGCTTCCCTTCCTGTCAAGCGGCAGAAGATGAAGATGAGAGATTTCCTGATGCACAACCCCAATGCGGCGAATCAGTCGGGTCTTCTGAAATTCCGGTGGTTGGGAAACGTGAACGGACAGTGGCGATACATCGACCGACACCTTCAGCCTGCGTATTCTGAGGAGCAGTACGGCCCAGCCTTCTTCGGCGAAACACCGGTCTATGTGGATGCGGTAGCGAGGCGGATAGATACCAGGCAGCACGACCCAGCGGAAAGGGCTGAGCGGGTCATTGACTACATCGTGAACATGCTCGATGAACGGGTTCTTATTGTTCTGAGCGGTTACGGATACTGCTCGGAACATCCATGCCCAGAAGTGTCTGACATGTGGGAGGTTTACAGCACCCCCCTTCGAGATCGAAAGATACGACTTCTGTTTTGGTATCTTGACTCCATCGTGAAGGAGAACCAGCTGGATCCAAAGCCGTTTCTGGCCAAGATGAAGGCCGTCCGCTTCGATATCGGCAACAAGAGAACGATTGATCTGCTCCATGTCTATCAAAACAGAGAATGGCTCTCCTACGATCCTGATGATTCAATCGAAATGCGCTGGGGCCTTGAGAAGTGCAAGATGATTCAGTCACGGCTGGGGACCCTCCAGCGCTCTATCGAATTCGTCCAGGAGACCTATGGGGAAACGGACCCTACCTACGCCAGAGAGATCATCAGTCAGTATCAGAAGGAAATGGAAAGACTGAGAAAGGAGCAAAGGCTCTCGCAATGCCAGGAGTCTGTGGCCGGTCTCCGGTGATGCTGCGGGTTTTCTCTTATTCCTCCTGATTGCCTCGTTACCCCTACCGCTGATTCGCATGGAAGAGGGCTGAGCTAAATTCGGTCCGCTTGAGGAGCCGCCGCCACTCCCGATTCACGTCCGACTGGATCTTCTCGATTTCTTCGTCCGTAAGATGATCGAATCGGCCCTGGGCTTCCAGATACTCCCTCACCGGAATCGCGTCAGGGTTGACGTTCAGGGTGTATCGCTCGCCGTCTTCGATCTCTAGGAGGGGAAAAACGCGAGCTCTAACAGCTAGCCGGGACACATGGACCACCCTTTCCGACGGAATCCGCCAACCCGGGGGGCAGGGAGAGAGCAGATGGATGAACTTGGTCCCATGGATTCCCTTGGCTTTCTTGATCTTACGAATCATATCCTCAGGGAAGGCAATGGTGACACTGGCAACATAGGGAATCCGATGGTCTGCCATGATTTCGAGCATGTTCTTCTTGGGCCGTTCCTTGGGATTCTTGGCAGGTGTGGTGGTGGTCCACGCACCATAGGGCGTGGCTGAGCTTCGCTGAATGCCGGTGTTCATGTAGGCTTCATTGTCGTTACAGATGTAAATGAAATTGTCATTCCGTTCGGCAGCACCGGAAAGGGATTGAATGCCGATATCGAACGTTCCACCGTCACCGGCCCATGTGACCACGGTGGTTTCCTTTTCTCCCAGAACCTCTAGCGCGGTGGTGATCCCAGCCGCAGCAGATCCGCCGGTTTCAAAGGCGGTGTGGTAAACGGGGACGTCAAAGGCCGAGTGGGGAAAGGCTCCCGGGGCGATCGACCAACAGGAGGCCGGAATCACCAGAATCGTTTTCTCCCCCAGGGCCTTGAGGGCTAGGCGCATGCCCAGGGCGGCACCGCAGCCCGCGCATGCCAGGTGTCCTCCACTGAGAAGCTCCTTCTCGGGAATTGTGTAGTTTTTCATCACCCGTCCTCCGTTGAGGTCTTCCCGTTTTCAATGGGGTGGATAGAATGGGTTGTACCTCATTGCTTCAGGCCCACCCAGATTATCTCCTCCTTGGGGCGGTCGTTTTCCAGGGTATGAATGATCATCTCCCGAATCATCTCGGGAGTGACGTCCCTCCCGCCAAGGCCCGTGACAAAGCCGAAGATTCTGGGTCTTTCCTCTTCGTTACAGAATGTGGAGCGAATCTCTTGGGCAAAAAACCCGCTCTGCCCAAAGGAGAGCCCGCGGTCAAGGACCGCTACCTTTCTAAGGCCACCCAGAACCTCCCGAATCTCCTCGGTGGGAAAGGGCCTGAACATCTTTATCTTTAGCAGGCCGACTCGGATCCCCTCTCGGTTGAGCTCATCGGCCACGAAGCGAGATGTGCTGGTCACGGCTCCAGAGGTGACCAGGACCGTGTCGAACCCATCCCAGTTGTACTTTTCCATCACCCCGTAGCCCCTCCCCAATAGCCGTTCATATTCCTCATCCACATCTCTCGCCACTTTTTTGGTCTGATCCATGGCTTCTTGGATCTTGTGGCGAAACTCCATGTAGTAGTCGGGGCTCATGATCGGGTTGAAGGCCTGATGACGACGGCTTGTTAAGGTGAAGTCGCTCTTAAAGGGGGGTAGGAACTCATCAACCAGATCGGCATCCGGAATGTCGGTGGGTTCGGCTGTATGGGAGAGAACAAAGGCATCCAGAACCACCATGACAGGGAGTTTCACGATTTCTGCAATCCGGTATGCCTGGGGAATCGTATCGACGACCTCCTGGTTGTTCTCACAGTACAGCTGGATCCATCCCGTGTCTCTCTGGGAGAGACTGTCGGTCTGTTCGGTCCAGATGTTCCACGGCGAGCCCAAAGCCCGATTGACATTGACCATGACGACCGGAAGCCTGGCACCGGCTGCCCAGTGGAGCATCTCGTGCATGAGAGCCAATCCGTGTGAGGAGGTGGCCGTGAAGGACCGCGCACCAGCGGTGCAGGAGGCGAGAATGCTGGCCATAGCCGAATGCTCCGATTCTACCTTCAGAAACCTCGCCTGCAGCCTCCCGTCGGCACACATCTCTGAGAGCTCTTCAACGATAGTCGTTTGAGGAGTGATGGGATAGGCTGAGATTACCTGAACCCTCGATAGCTTCACCCCGTGGGCCACGGCTTCATTGCCTGTCATGACCTTTTTCATCTCTCCTCCTCCTTTATGGAGATGGCGCCCCTGGGACATTCGTTGAAGCAGATTCCACACCCCTTGCAGTAGTCGTAATTGATTGCGTGTTTGAGTTTTCTCATATTCTTCAGAATAGAAACATCCGGGCAGAAGACATAGCAGTTTTCGCATTCGTTACAGGTGCCACATTTGAAACACCGTTCTGCCTCATATCGAGCCTCTCGTGAACTCAGCCCGCGGTTGACCTCCCTGAAATTCCTGATTCGCCCGGAAACAGGGGCTCGCCTCCTCTCCGTCCGCTCCATGGACTCAAAATATGCCGTGTTCAGCTCGTCAAAGGAGACAACATGGCGGCTCAATGCTCGGTATTCGGGGTCCAGATATTTTCTCATGGAGACAGTTCCATTTTCACCAATCTGCGTCATTTCCAGAGCCTGCGAGGCGTTCTCCTTACGGAGAAAGGCATCTATCGATATGGCTGCCCTCTTTCCAGACCCAATGGCGTGGGCCACGGTTCGAAACGGAGAAACCAGATCCCCTCCGAAGAAGATCCCTCGAGATTCCGATTGAGACACCTCCTCTACGGTGAAAACCCCCGAATCTCCTACCAAACTCGTGTCAGGAACCTCCCCGACTGCGACGAGAATTCCGTCCACGTCGAGGGTGAAGTTGGAGCCCTGAACCGGAATCGGGCGCTTTCGTCCACTCTGGTCGACACCGCCGAGTCTCATCTTGACACATTCAATGCCGGCCATTCTTCCCTTCTCTCTGATGATCCGTACGGGTTGGGTCAGAAATTCGATTCTAACTCCTTCTTCCAAAGCTTCCTCAATTTCGCCCGTGAATGCGGGCATCTCATCCTGGCTCCTTCGGTACAGAATGAAGGGCTGTGATCCGAGTCGAAGTGCAGAACGGGCGGCATCGAGGGCTGTGTTTCCGCCGCCGATCACAGCAACCCTTTTCCCGGGCCGAATCTTCTGGTCCATTTTGATCTCCCTGAGAAACGTGAGCCCAGGAATCACCCCCGGCCCCTCTTCCTCGGGGATATCCATCTGCTGACTGTGGTGAGCCCCTGTGGCCAGGAAGATGGCCTGATACTCTTCTTCATGTCTATCAAGAAACTGCTTATCCACCCGCATGCCAGTCCGGATCTTCACCCCCAGAGCCTCGATGTCGGAAATCTCTCGACGGAGAACGTCGGTAGAGAGACGATACTCCGGAATGCCGACCCTCAGAATGCCCCCTGGAACCGAAAGGGCTTCAAAGACTTCTGGATCATACCCCAATCGGGCCAGGTGGTACGCACAGCTCAGACCGGCTGGCCCTGAACCAATGATGGCGATCTTTTCGGCGTTTTTTGGGTTGCGGTCCAGATGGCGCAAGGTTGCCCGTCTCGTTGCGTCAGCGACGAACCTTTCCAGTCCGTTAATGGAAACAGGTTGGTCATACTGGCCGCGGTTGCAATGGGCTTCGCAGGGATGGAAACAGACTCTTCCGCATGTTCCAGGGAAAGGATTCTCCTCCTTAATCTTGAGCCATGCATCCTTGATCTTCCCCTCTTCCACAAGCATCAAGAATCTGACAATATCAATCCCGGCAGGGCATGCCTGATTACACGGCGGTGTCTTGTCTTCATATTCGGGTCTCATGTACCGCCAACTGCCGGTTCGACTCCATTTCATGTCCCCCAGGGAAACCGGGACACGGGGCAATTCGGATTCCCTCTTATAGGCTAGAACCTTTGACATAAAAACTCCTTGCTCGTTGGTCGATCTGAATCTCCGAGTGTTGCATGTTCAGGGCTTCATCTGGATGTGCGTCAACCCGGGAGAACAGCTTTGTCATAGGCCTCCAGGGCGGCCTGACTGTTTTCCTCCGTCTTTGCCGGAACCGCCTCCCCGATGGATTGGACGACGGCCTCAATGCTGACCAAGCCGGTGACTCTAGAAAAGGCGCCGAGAATTGCCGTGTTCACAATGGGCTGGGTCCTTGATCCCAGATGGTGCTCCACCGCAATTTTCGAGGCATCAACCGTAGCAACCAGAAAAGAATCAAACCCCTTGAATTCTCTCGGGTGGTGATCGGAATTCAATAAGATCCAGCCATTCGACTTCAGGCCGCTGGTGACATCAACGACTTCGATCAGTGTTGGATCGAGGACGACGATGTGATCCGGTTGGTACACATTAGTCCGCAGTTTGATGGGTTGGTCATCAATCCTCAGGAATGCCACTACAGGGGCGCCACGCCTCTCCACTCCGAAGGCTGGGAAGGATTGCACGGATTTCCCTTCCTTGAAAAAGGCGGAGGCAAGAAGCTTTGAGGCTACGACCGCCCCTTGTCCTCCCCGGCCATGAAATCGAATTTCGATCATTATGCCTCCTTATCAGATCCCTAGAACTCGAAATCCACGCACCGTATGGAGAGATCCCTCACAAAGTGAAGGTATGACAGAATTGAATGGTCGGCGAGCCATCTTTCGTCTCAGGGGGCGGAAAAGATCACCGCGATCGTCTTGGCATTCCCCTTCCCCAGAGATCTGTAAGCGTGGGGAACATCGGATTCAAAATACAGGCAGTCTCCCACCTTGAGTCGATGCACCTCGTCTTTGGTACGGAACTCCAGACTTCCTTCTAGGACGAATATGAACTCTTCTCCTTCATGGCTGTAGAAGGACATGTCTTTTTCGTCCTTTCTCTCGAACTCAACCAGAAAGGGCTCCATGTTTTTTCTGGATTTTTTGTAGGCGAGGGATTCGTAAGAGTAGCCACCGCGGACTCCTCTCAGTTTTTTCGTGTCCAGGCGTTCTCTCTCGGAGACCCGGACAACAGTGACCTTTTGATTGTCATTTGGTTCTTGGAAAAAGAAGGCGATGTCTTTCTCCAAAGCCCTCGAAATCCTCAGGAGGGTGGAAATAGGGGGAACAACAATCTCGTTTTCGATTTGCGATAGGAGAGCCTTTGAGAAGCCAGTAGCTCTGGAGAGATTCTGAAGGGTTAGGGCCTTTTTTTTACGAAGTTCCCGGACTTTACGCCCAATGTTTAACGCTCTGACGCCCTCGTCACCAACAAAGGGTTCAGTTTGAGGCTTCAAATTCGCCTCCCTTGGGGCACCGTCCTTGGAATTACCGAACCTTATCTAACGAAGAAATCACGGGGAGACAATTTGGTCTGACTAAATTTTATTTTAATTCTATCAAACTTTTCCCAACATATCAAGGTAAGAATGACTGGAGTTTCCTGGGGTTTGATTTCCTCTCCCAACAGAGTGCCGCCCAAATCCCTTTGACCGTTCCTTCAAATGTTTTTTGCAAATAAACCTTGGCGCAGCTTCGACTATTTGCGTGATCTGGTGCCCATTTGTTGAAGAAACTCCTGAATAGTGACGGTCTTGAGCAAAAAGTATTCCAATGACCTTTAAAAAAACGTTCAGACAACAGGGTGATAGCAGGAGGCCTGTGGTCTGGTGTTCCGACGCAGTTCCTTGACAAGTCTGCTTCCGTCAAATAAGATGGTGACGTCTCAAAATGCATGGTTCTGCCCCCTGGCGGGTCGTTGCTCAGCCTGAAGAATTGTCAGGACGACTTTCGATGTTGGAAGCCCTGTGGCGAAGCAGGAGGGAGCAGAGGTTCTCATTAGCCAAAATCCTTGATGAAGAAAGGAGACGGGGATGGAATTACCTCTTGGGACAGAAGTGAGAGACGAACACTTGAAATGGGAGCTGGCAGCGAGTGCCAGAAAGCTGCTGGAAGATGTCATGCTTACAAAACCCGGAGAAAACGTTGTGATCACGGCCGATACGTCCACCGACCTGAGGGTGGCCAATGCAACGGCTAGTGCTGCATTTGCCGCTGGAGCCGTTCCCACTGTGGTGCTTTATCCTTCTCAGAAAACGGCCGTGATGGAACCCCCGCCACCGGTGGCAGGGGCCATTCGGCAGGCGGATGTCTGGATCGAGTATGCCGTGGCTTACCTTCTGCATACTCAGGCGTATAAGGATGCCCTGGCAAATGGAGCGCGTTATATCTGCCTCACAGGAATGGACGTCATGATGATGGTCAATACTATCGGAAGGGTCCAATATGACAAACTTCTCGAGATGGGTAGGATTCTCTGTGAGACTGTACAAGCGGCCGACAAAGTGGAAGTCTATAGCCCGGCGGGAACCGACCTGGTTGCTCAGAATCAGGGACGGAGAACGCGCCAATCGGGGAAATTGGCCGACACCAAGGGAGAACCCGTCATGCTGGGAGGACAGATCTCCTGGTGTCCGATGGAAGAGACCATCAACGGGAAGCTGGTTTTTGATGGCGCCCTGTGGCCCCCTGCCGAACTGGGTAAGCTTAATGAGCCCGTGGAACTGACAGTGAAAAACGGTGCAGTGACAGAGGTGAAGGGGGGGCCCGAGGCAAAGGTTTTTGAGCAGTGGCTTGCCCAATTCAATGACCCCAATATGTACCGGATTGCCCATTACTCTCTGGGATTCAATCCTGGCGTTACTCGGGCCACGGGACGAATCGTTGAAGACGAGCGGATCTTCGGGTCTATCGAACTCGGGATTGGAGCCCAGGGAGCCCAGATCATGGGCAAGACCTGGTCGGCGGCATCGCACACCGATGGGATCATTCTGAACCCGACAATTGTACTGGACGGTGTTGTGATGGAGAAAGATGGAGTCTACCAGCTTGAAGCAATCATCAAGGCCTGCAGAGCACTCGGGGTCCCTGGCTATTGAAGACGTGAGCCATAGGTAGTCCCGCTGCGGGGGCTTCACGAGAGGACCCCGAAACGGCCCAATAAGCACTTTCCGGGAGTTTCCTGACTTTTGGGTGCATTATCTTTGTAACCTGTTGATTATATTTTTTTCTTTAGTTTTCGTACGTGAACACTGTTGTCCTTCCGCTCCGAAGCTCCCGAAGTGACCCTTTCGGGGTTCGCAGGTGGGGAATACTTACCCCTTCCCGGCTCTGAAGGCCGGGCTTTCCCCTTCCTGCTCACCCGCGAAGGGCACCCCACTTCTCCCGCAAGTCGCTCCTTGACAACAGTGTTCACAGGAACTCAGGAAACTCCCCAGCACTTTCCCCTTGATGTCCTTTGCCGTCTGTAATACCTTGAAGTGTATCTGTGAAGAAGGTGCCCATCCGCTAGCCTACTGCGAAGGGAAGTTAACTCCCCGCGCACTCTTCCGTCGAAGGCGAGTCGGAACCGCGAGCCTTCGTTCCGCCAAAGGGTGTTACTCTCTTGAAAAGAAAAGTCTTTGTCGTCCTGTTCTTTTCAATCTTCTCAGCCATGCTTGGGGTCGGAATCATTGTTCCTCTACTGCCCATGTACGCAGAAAGCCTGGGTGCATCGGGCATTTGGATTGGGATCATTTTTTCAGGATTTGCGATCGCCCGGACCATATTCATGCCCATCGTGGGTCGATGGTCGGACCGGACGGGGAGAAAGGCTTTCATCGCCGTTGGCCTGCTCGTATACGCTCTCATGTCCTTGGGTTACATCATTGCAGATAGCGTGACCGACCTAGTTGCCGTCAGATTTATCCACGGGTTTTCCGCCGCGATGATCATTCCGATTGCCTCGGCCTATATCGGGGAAATCTCCCCGAAGAACAAGGAAGGGGAAACCATGGGACTTTTCTCCATGTCCCTTTTTGCGGGGTTCGGCTTTGGACCCATGCTGGGCGGCGTCTTGAAAGACCACTTCGGCCTCGACACCAATTTCTATGCCATGGGTGCACTCTGTCTGCTCGCCTTCTTCATGGTCCTGTTTTTTCTTCCAGAGCTCCACCTCCACAGGAATGTCAAGGAGCCGCGACCCTATAGCGAGATCATTAGAAGTCCCGTGACCAAGGGGCTCCTTTTCTTTCGATTCAGCAATGCCTTCGCAAGAGGGCTCCTCATTACCTTCGTCCCCCTTTTCGCCCATGGCATTCTCCGCCTCACCGCATCTCAAATCGGGATCGTTATATCCTGCAATGTCCTGTTGACCTCCCTGCTTCAGGCTCCCTTTGGTTACGTGGCGGACCGGTTGACGAGAAGGGGTCTGGTGTTTTGGGGGAGTTTTTGTTTCGCCCTCTGTATCGGGCTGATTCCACACATGAGAAGCTTCACCCAAGTATTTGCCCTGAATATCCTGATTGGTTGCATGGGTGCCCTCGCCCTTCCTGCTGCCACGGCCCTAGTTGTTGAAGAGGGGAGGACGTACGGCATGGGAGCCATGATGGCTACTTTCAACCTTTCCATGAGCCTGGGTTTGGTAGCGGGTCCCATCCTCGGAGGGGTGATCGCCGATCTGGGCGGATTGCATCCCATATTCTATTTTGGGGGCCTCGTGGGAGCCATTGGGGCTCTTGCCTCCGTAGTATTCCTAAAGGGAAAATAGAGATTCTATCCATGCTAGATAGAACTCGGTTCATTTCACTCTAACTTTGGGATCATAGGACATGGCGTATTCTTGTTCGTTAGTCCTTCATCCTCCGACCGGAAAATGGAGGGGAAAGAAATGAAGATCACAAACGCACTTCTCGCCACTCTTCTTCTTATGGCTTTCATGTTTTTGAATGGCGGCTGCGTCGTCACGAGCTCGCGTGAAACGCCCATAGTACGGGTCGTCCGAGAATATGCCCCGACGGTGGTCAACATAAGAACCGAAAGGGTGGTTGACTTAAAGGAACATCCGGAGTGGGGGCAATACGGCGAGGCCCTTGATATGTTCTTCAAGAGATACTTCGGAGAAAGCTATTCGGAAGGGGTCCTAAAATACAGGAGTATTGGCTCGGGGGTCATTCTCGATAATAACGGACTGATTGTGACAAACCTGCATGTCATACAGAAGGCAACGAGCATTTACGTGGTGCTGAATGACGGCACCATATTGGAAGCAGGGGTGTTAATCAGGAGCCAGGCGGACGATCTTGCTGTAATCAAAGCAGACCTTCCCTATCGTGTGAAAAAAGTGAAATTTGCAAACATGAGGAATGTGATGATCGGAGAAACCGTCATCGCCATAGGGAATCCGCTCGGTTTGGAGAACTCCGTAACCGTCGGGGTGGTGAGCGGAAAAGACAGAGCATTTTCAAACACGCAGTGTGAATATGTTTGTTCGGGATTATTACAGACGGACGCCTCTATCAATCCCGGCAATAGCGGTGGCGCTCTTTTGAACCTTGATGGGGAATTGGTTGGCGTAAACCTGGCTGTCGTTCAGGATGCCCAGAACATCGGGTTTGCGATACCAGTTGACAGAATCGTGAGGCTATTTGAAGATTTCGAGTAGTGGACGACTGCCTCTGAATATGGCTCCGGAAGGGGGAATGGGGGTGCCGTTGGCCCCTGGCACTGATAACAGAGGTTTCGAGCCTCAATTGTGGAGCAGAATGGAAGGACACGGTGGGGAAGGGTTAGCGAGAATTGATGGCGAGTTTACACCTGCAGCCGGAATATGTTTTTTGGTCTCGCCGAATACAATCCGGAAAGCGTGTTGGCTCTCCGAACTGCTGGCAGAGGCAGGATGATGCCAAGCTGGACGGCAATTCTCTTCTTAAGGCTCCGTTGCGCTCCCATCCGAAATAGGTTGCGATTCTCAGTCTCATCAACTGGTAGACCTTATGTTCCCTATTCGAAGGGATTGAGCTGTCCGGATATGTACTTCGATAATACTTGATCAGACTATGGCAGCAGAGTTTCCCTTCCTCGTAAAAGCGATCGACAAGGGGAGTCGGAAAAATCGCCAGCAAGGCAAAAGTGTTGGCCTCGTTCTCAATCCGTTCTACGATGGACGGTCGAGCACTGAAATAGCAGAGGTCGTAATCCTTATGAAGGAAGTAATGTCCGAGTTCGTGTGCCAGAGAGAATGTCCTCTGGATGTTATTCAATCTGTCGTTAAGGAGGATGAATGGGCGATTTCTAAAATAACACAGGCAAGAGAAGACGGGAAGGTTCAGCACAAAGACATCCAACCCCTCCTGGGTTGCGATATTCTCCAGATCCGGAAAAGTCTGTGAGATCTGATCGAAATCTGGGTATTTTCCCTGAATCTGGAGGATCTGTTGTCTCATCGTTTCGATCTGGAAGTGTAAGAGCGGATCACTCTGAGAAGGATTCTACTGAGCCGTCTCTTTTCCCGCTCACTCAGGGTGTCAGCCCCCTGAAGCTCATAGTAGATCTTGCCGAAATTGGGGTCTGTGATGAGTCGGATATCGTGCGATGAAAAGTGTTTCTTCCCTGTTAAAAGGGAACTTTCTTCTAGACCTTCTCGGGCTGCAAAGTGAGAAAACCGTTCTTGCCTTGCGACCTGCCAGACTTCATCAAAAGAGAGGTTAAGAGTGGATGCGAGTTTCTGGCACGTCTCCCTGGTCGGTGCATTGACCTTCTTTGTCTCCAGTTGATTGATGTACGCACCCGAAACACCGACCTTGTCGGCAAGTTCCTTTTGGGTGAAACCCTTTATTCTTCGCTTCTCTCTGAGATAGGTTCCGAAATCCATGCTCATACCCCGGTCCTCGTAGAGGTCATAGCATACTCGCCGAGGCGAATCAAGTAAGAAAAGCAAAGTGTTTCCGGTCCGACGCCGATCCCTGATTTTCTTCTTGACAAATAAAGTAAGTTACTTTAATTAAGTAAAACCAAATATTCACAGAATGGAGGCTAACGCGAAACCATGGACGCAGAGGAAAGGAAAGGTGTCGGTGAAGTCATTGATCGGTTAATCTCCGTACCTGTTTACACGGGTTCTTCTCTGACCCCAAGGCCGGTGCTTCTGGAGCTCTACGAGGCAGCCAGGGAGAAATTCAAGGCGCCCCTCGCCTACCTGGCATCCGAAGCCCTCAGAGAACGCGTCAGGCCCGGGGACAGCGTTATTCTGACCACAGGTTTCATCGTTCCTCCCTGGCTACGGGCCGAGAACGATGGGCCGGTGGGCGCCGCGGGGCTCGCCCGAGCCCTCAATCTCTGCCTCGACGTGACCCCTGTCATTGTTACGGAGAGGATTATTACAAGGATGATTTCTCCAGTCCTCAGGGCGGCCGGGCTGGAGGTTGCGGACTATGCCAGGGCCAAAGAGAGTTATCGGCGAGTTGCCGTGGAGGGGTTTACGAATGATCTCAAAAGGGCCAGAGACCAAGCAACAGAGATTTTGGACCGGATCAGACCCTCAGTGGTTGTCTCGATCGAAAAGGCATCGGCCAATGAGAAAGGGGTTCACCACAGCGGTGTGGGTTACGACGTGAGCCCTATCGCTGCCAAGGTGGACGTGCTGGTCGAGGAGGCTAGATCCAGGGGGATCCTCACCATCGGCATTGGAGACGGGGGAAACGAGATCGGAATGGGGTGCATCAAAGAGACGGTGAAAAAAGTGCTGCCAACCGGGGCAAACTGTGGCTGCCCCTGTGGTGCGGGAACGCACGCGGCCACTGAGACAGATATCCTGGTGGTCTGCATGGTCTCGAATTGGGGATGTACCGCCATAGAGGCGAACCTTGCCCTCGCGTTTGAACGCAGGGAGATCCTACATGACAGGGCTCTAGAAGAGAAGATGTTGGAGGAGGGCGCTACGGCAGGGTTCATCGATCCGGCTGCTGGCATGGGATACTCTTCCGGGGATGCTATTGATAAAGACGTCCATCTAGCGATCGTCGATGTCCTCAATTTCATCGTCAAATCAAGACTTCAGGACAGTTTCTACATCTTTAAATACAAGGAGTATGTGCGAGAAAAACGGGAGGAGATCCAGGAATTGATCCGAAATTGGAAGGAATAGAACGGGGAGGACAAAAGGTGTTCGATTCGATAGAGCGTGTTCAGACAGATGTGTTGGTGGTTGGCAGTGAGGGGGCGGGCGCCCGGGCGGCCATCGAAGTCGATGCCCAGGGCGAGAAGGCGATTCTTGCTACCAAAGGGATCTTTGGGGGGAGTGGCGTGACATTGATGGCTCCCTTTTCCTGCTGTGTGGCCTTTGGCCACGAGGACCCGCGGGATAACCCGGGCGTCCATTTTGAAGACGCTGTAATCGGCGGCAAGTACCTCAACAACCAGGAATTGGTTGAAGTCTTTGCGAAGGAATCGCCACGATATATCCTGGACTTGGAGAGTTACGGAGCAAAGTTTGAAAAGCGAGAGGACAACCGATTTGTCCAGGCGAAAATGCCGGGCCATCGTTATCCACGGGCGGTCTATTACGACTTCTCAACAGGACTTGAGTTCCGTAGAGGCCTGAAGCGGGAGGTGAACAAAAGAAAAATCCGGGTCTGGGAGGATCTGTTTGTGATGGAGATCCTTGTCTCGGATGGACGAGTGTCTGGTGCGCTCTGCCTCGATATCCGGACCGGGAAGCTTGTGGTAGTCGAGTGTCCAGCTGTCATCCTCGCCACGGGCGGAAACCTTGAGCTCTATTACCCTTACAATGACGGATCCTGCGACGTGACGGGCGATGGATCGGCCTTAGCCCTTCGGGCCGGAGCAGGATTGGTGGACATGGAATTCCAGCAATTCTTTCCCACGGGTCTTGTCTGGCCTCCGGCGTTGATCGGGAACATTTGGATTGGCGATCTTCGCTACCGTCTAGGTGGACATCTGTACAACAAATGGGGGGAGCGCTTCATGAAGCGATATGACCCGGAGCGGATGGAGCTCTCTACCCGCGACATGACGGCACGGGCCATCGTCTGTGAGATCCTGGACGGTCGTGGGAGCCCCCATGGGGGTGCTTATTTGGACGTTTCGCATCTTGGCAGAAACATCATTGAGAATTATGTGGCAGAGGTTTTCCCCAACTTCTCCTTCCGGGGCTACAGCTTCCTAGAAGCAGGGCTGGACATCCGGAAAGATGCTGGGGAGGTTGCACCGATGGCCCACTTCACCATGGGTGGGGTACGGATCAACCCGAGATGCGAGACGAACATTGCTGGTCTCTATGCAGCTGGAGAGGTGACCGGTGGTCTTCACGGTGCCAATCGCTGTGAGGGGAACGCCTTACCGGAGACACAGACCTTCGGAGCAATCGCAGGCAGGGAGGCCTCCTCTTACGTCGAATCTGCAAAGATTTCGAGGCCAACCGATGCTGTCGTTGATAAGGCAATGGAAACTACTTTCTCATTCCTTAAGCGGAAGGATGGGATTCAGCATTTTGACGTCCGAAAGAAAGTTCAGGAAATCATGTGGAAGCAGGTGGGTGTGGTCCGGACCACGGGGGGATTGGAAAAGGCAGTCGAGGCATTTGACCGGATCAAACACGAAGACGTCGGCCGGATTTTTGTGAAGCACACGGGTCAGGCGTATAACCGGGAATTGTTTGAGGCGCTGGAGACGATGAATATGGTTCTGGTGGGAGAGGCAATGGCCCGTTCGGCGGTTTTGCGCAAGGAAAGCCGCGGGGCGCACTACCTGCGCGACCTGCCAGAACGAGATGACAAGAACTGGCTCGTGAACGCGATCGCAGAGCTGAAGGGTGACGAGATCGTAATCCGTCATGAACCGGTGGTGATGACACGGCTAAGACCGGAGGGAGGAAAGGAGAAATGGGTGGATCAGGAATAGTCAAGGTATTTCGCTTTGATCCCAACAGGGACAAAGGGCCGCGGTTCGATACGTTTAAGGATATTCCCTATGAGGGCAGACGGGTTACCGACGTGCTCAACTACATCTATCAGAACCTGGACAACAGCCTCGCCTTTCGGTATTCTTGCCGGGCAGGTCTGTGTGGGGTATGCATTCTTCGAGTGAACGGAAAGTCCTGCATGTCGTGCCATCGGGTCGCCGAGAAAGAGATGGTCATTGAACCTCCGACTCAGTATGCGGTGATCAAGGACTTGGTGGTGGATTTTCAGAAGAAAGTGAAGCAGAAGAAGAGCAAAAAGGAGTGAGCCATGTATGGCTGGCGGGGGAAGATAGGAATCATCATTCCATCGTTGAACAATACCATGGAGCCAGAACTGAACAAGATGGTTCCCCGTGGGATCGCCGTCTACGCAACCCGATTGCTTTTGGAAAAAGGTCTTCCTGATGACCTAGAGAAAATGGCAGCCGATACAGAGCAGGCGACAGATCTCTTGAAGACGGCCGATGTCACCGGCATCCTGTATGGGTGTACCAGCGGTAGCCTTATCAAGGGGGTGGGGTGGGACCAGGAGATCATCCGAAGAATCGAGGAGAGAACGGGAATCCCCACAACGACGACTTCGACGGCTGTAATCGAGGCTTTCAAAGAGCTGGGAATCAAATCGGTTGCCGTGGCAACCCCTTATGTTGACGCAGTCAATAAGATTGAAAAGGACTTCTTCGAGTCCCATGGAGTTACGGTAGTGACCATCCAGGGATTGGGGTATACCACAGGGGAAGAGCTCCACCGAGAGTCTCCCGAGACCGCCTATGCTTTTGCCAAACAGATGAACCGTGAAGAGGCGGACTGCCTCTTCATCAGCTGTACGGACTTTGCGACGATTGAGGTTCTCAATCTTCTGGAACAGGACACTGGCAAGCCGGCCATGTCAAGCAACACCGCCTCTCTGTGGTCGATCCTTAAGAAAATGGGAATAAAGGATCGGCTCGACGACTATGGGGAGATTCTGCGGCATCTCTAAGCTTTAGAATTGTCGAAAAAAGCTTTTGAGCAGCGATGAGCGACGTTTTCAGGGACCTCTGTGAAGGGTTAAGATAACCAGGAAGGGAGGTGAGAATGGCAAATTCGTTGGGATAAATTAGTGAATGACGGGATTCTGAATAAAATCTGAATAAAGGAGGACGCTATGGACGGGAAAGAGAAGAAAGTCCCCAAAACGATTTGGCAGTACTTTGCCATCTTGGGTCCCGGCATATTCATCATGGCTTTTCACCTTGGACCCGGCGATGTAACAACCCATACGGTGATTGGGGCCAAGTTTGGCACCCAACTCTGGTGGACCCTGCTGTTTGGCGTTTTCTTTTCAATCGTATTCATCGAGATGGTGGGAAGATGGACCCTTGCCACCGATACATCCGTTTTTGAGGGTTTCCGTCACGTCGGCAAATGGGCCGCGCATGTCATGTTTATAGGTATTTTGGCGACTTGGGCAGCCTTCGGAAGCGCGACGAGCCTTGCCGCAGGCCTGGGGTGGCAGGCCATGATCCCCTTCCCCGGTGTCGGTTTCCTGGTGGGAACCCGGATTTGGGGCACCATCATGCTCTTTGTTTGCTTCGCGATCGTCTGGTTTGGTGTCTATCAAGTCCTGGAGAATATCATCAAGGTATTGGTCATTTTCATGTCAGCCTCCTTTATCATCACGGCGATCATCACCAAGCCGGATTTTGTTGCCCTGGCAAAGGCCCTGGTCCCTCCAACGATTCCAGAGGGGGCGGGGTGGTTGGCCATGGCTGAGATTTCGGTGGTTGTGGGAGGAGTAACCTCCATCATGTACTCGTATATGGTCAAGGAGAAGGACTGGAATAGATCCTGGATGGGTGCCATGAGGTTTGACATCAGCGTATCGTATGTCATCCTACTCATTCTGGATGTCGCCATCATCTTGGCCGCCTATAGGGTTCTGATGCCCCAGGGGATCACGCCAAACACTGCTCTCGATTTGGCACAGGCTTTGGCACCCCTGTACGGCGCATGGGCTGCAATCCTTTTCTCTCTGGGTCTCTGGGGGGCCGCCATGACGACCCTTTTTGGTGCGTTTTTAGGAACGTACGCGTTTATCGACTATTGGAAACCCGAGATCTATAAGGGGGGAGAGGAAGAATTCAGAAAGACCCGTGAATTCAAACTTCTGATGCTTCTGGTTCTGGTTCTCTGCGGTATGTTTGTGTGGGTCTACCTGGGACCACCCATCTTCATGATGATTATCCTATATCTGAGTGGGGCGATATGGGTTCCCGTTATGGCCATTGTGATAGTGAAATTGACCAATGACAGGGAGCGAATGGGAGATTTGGTCAATGGACGTTTTATGAAAGTCATGGGGGTCATCATCATTCTGATGGGCATTTATATAGCAGTCCAGGGTATTCTTTCGGTCGCAGGGATCGTGCCCTTGGACTAGTCTCTCTCAACAGATTCCAAATAAGTGGCGCTGCATAGGAAAGAAAGGGATTCAAAGCTTACAATGATTTCATAAGTGACCCCCGGTTTTGCCGGGGGTCACTTCAGCAAACAAGGAAGGGTAAGCCCCTGAAGGAGGTTGGTATGGCAGAAAAGAGTCTGAAAGATCTGAGGAGTTTTCTGAAAGAACTGGAATCGAGCCCGGGAGAACTGCTCCACGTGAAGCGGACTGTGGACCCCAAGTTCGAATTGACCGGTGTTCTCAGGAAGCTCCAGGAGAAGGGGGCCTTTCCGGCCGTCCTTTTTGAAGAGGTGAGTGGTACTCGAATGCCTGTTCTGGCCAATACTCTCGCAAACCGCACCAGGCTCGCCATCGCTCTCGAAACCGATCCCGATCAACTTACGATGGAGTATGGCAAGCGCCAGGACGATCTGAAGACGGTTACTAAGGTGAAGACCGGCCCGGTCAAAGAGGTGGTGATGAAGGGAGCCGATGTGGACCTTCAGAAACTCCCCAACATTACTCACTGCGGCAGAGATGGTGGCCCCTACATCTCTTCAGGCGTGGTCATCATGAGGGACCCTGAGAGTGGCGTATACAACGCAGGAATCTATAGGATACAGATCAAGGGAAAGAATCGCCTTGGGATTTGGCCCGGCGTCTATGCTCACGGTATGCAGATCATCCGGGCGAACGAGAGAGAGGGAAAGCCTACGGAAGTCGTCATCATGGTTGGTCATCACCCTGCAGTCTACATGGCTTCACAGTTCAGAGGCCCTTTCGATGTGGATGAGCTTGAGGTGGCCGGAGCGCTCTTGGGCGAAGCCCTCCAGGTCACAGCTGGAGAAACCGTCGATCTGAATGTCCCGGCTCATGCCGAGATTATCATCGAGGGAACCATCCCTCCCAATGTGCGAGAGAAAGAGGGGCCCTTTGGCGAATATACCTGGTATATGGGGAACGAAGAGATGACACCCGTCATCGACGTCTCAGCCATTACCCATCGATCAGACGCGATTTACTATGACGTCAACAGTGCCCACCCGGAGCACAATCTTACCGGTCTTTTGGGGCGGGAGGCCATGCTCTACAAACGGATCAAAGCGGTTGTTCCGACCCTAAAGGCGGTCACCCTCCCCTTCTCGGGAACGTGTCGGCATACCGTGTATGTCTCCATAAAGAAGGAATACGACGGGTTGGGGAAGAATACGGCACTCGCTGCGCTGGCAGCGGATCCCTTCATGAAGCTGGTCATTGTGGTGGACGACGATATCGACGTCTTCAACGAGGCCGAGGTCATGTGGGCGGTCTGCACAAGAGTCCAGGCCCATCGGGATATCTTCACCGTACCGGACGCCTACGTTTGTGAGCTGGATCCCTCGGCATACGGCATCAAAGGCCTAACCGAGCGCGGCTTTCTCAATGCCAAATGGGCCATCGATGCCACAAAGCCGGTGGACCTTCCCTTTCAGGAGAGGGCCGAAGTACCGGATGAGGTCTGGAAGGACATGCGACTCGAAGATTACATTGAAACACCCATATGAGGGGCAGGGAGGAAAAATGGTACAGCGGGATATGAGATATTGTCTTGAGCTTTTCAAATCGGCCAGTCGCCTCTTGACAGCAAAACGGGAGGCAGATCCAAAATTTGAAATCCCTGCGGTCATGAAAGCCGCCGAAAAGGTGGGTAAGGCCATCCTTTTTGAGAAGGTCAAGGGGTCGAGTTTCCGGGTCGTCAACAACATATTTGGATCCAGAGACATGCTGGCTCTCCTCTTTGAGACGACAGCGGAACGGGTGGTCACTGAGTGGATCGACCGTGTCAAGAATCCCATTGAACCAGAACTCGTCTCCTCAGGGCCGGTCAAAGAAGTGATTAAGAAGGGATCCGACGTGGATCTTGGGGCCCTTCCCATTGTGACTCACTGCAGTAAAGACGCGGGACCCTTTATCACGGGAGGCGTTGTGGTGGCCAGGGATCCGGAGACGGGCAAGCGGAATGTCTCGATCAACCGGTTGCAGTACAAGGGAAAGGCCAAACTCGGGATACGAATGATGCCGCCTCAGCACCTGGGGCTGATCCAAGAGAAGTGTGAAGAGATAAAGAAAGACCTAGAGATCGGTGTGGCCATTGGGAATCATCCCTTTGAGACCCTCGTGTCTGCCACGACCGTCGGTTTTGGAGTCGATGAATTCACCCTCTCGAGCGCCCTTCGGAAAGAGCCCCTTCAACTGGTGAAATGCGAGACGGTCGATGTGGATGTTCCCGCCACGGCAGAGATCGTCCTTGAGGGGAGGGTTCTCGCCGGGGTGCGCGAGGCTGAAGGCCCCTTCGGGGACTTCATGCAGTACTACGTCCCGATGATGGACAACCACGTCTTCGAGGTAACGGCTATCACCCACCGGCGAGATGCGGTTTATCAGACCATACAAGCCAGTTCCTTAGAAGATATCCATCTCCTGGCCGTATCTCGGGAGGCGAGAGTCTATGAAGCGGCCTCCAAGGTGGCAGATGTCCAGGCAGTCTGCTTGGTACCGACGATCTTGAGTTGTATGATCTCCATAAAGAAACGTTTCGAGGGGGAGCCGAAGAACGTAGCAGCGGCCGCGTTTGGAGCCTACTCATGGCTCAAGTATTGTGTCGTCGTTGACCATGATGTCAACGTGTTTGATGTGAACGAGGTCTGGTGGGCCATGGCAACGAGGAGCCGACCGGAGACAGGACTTCTCCTGATGGAGAATGCCCTCGGTTTTCCTCGCGATCCATTCAACATCCACCAGTCAAAACTGGGCATCGATGCCACGGCTCCACTCAACCAGTGGGAAGAGTTTGAACGGAAAGTGGTGCCTGGCGCCGACCAGATCCGCTTGGAAGATTATCTCTAGGGTACGACAATGGAACTCAAACGAATCGCTGTCCGAGAGGCTGCGGGCTAATGATACAGACCATATGAAGGAAGGGCTCAATTTGGAGCGATTGGGCCTCCACGATTTGAGTCTCGAAGATATCAAACAGAGGATCCGGCAGGGGATTTAGGGGATGATCGCTTTCGATTACCGAAGACCTAAAGGCTTGAAGGATGCTTTAGGAATGCTCCGGCGACCGGGGACGTTTCCGATTGCTGGAGGAACCAACCTGCTCGTCGATGTCCGGGCAGGGGAGGCTAGACCTCATGCCGTTGTGGATATTGGCTTCCTCGATGAGCTGGGAACTCTGAATCATCAGGATGGCTTGATAGAGATCGGGGCGTGCGTGACCATGGCGAGAATTGGAGAATCGGCAGTGATTCAATCCCACGCTCCTGTATTGGCTCAGGCGGCTCTGAGCCTGGGAGGTCCCCAGATCAGAAACCGAGCGACCGTTGGCGGTAATATCGTCTCCGCCTCCCCGGCAGCAGACAGTGTGGTCGCCCTCGTGGCCCTTGGTGCCGAGGTTACCCTCCAGAACGCCCTGGGGATAAGGACGATGCTTCTGGAGGACTTCATGAAGGGACCCGGTCAAACAAGGCTTAAAAGGAATGAACTGCTCACCCGGGTCTCCTTCAAAACACCCGGATCCAGGGAAAAGGGCTTATTCTTTAAATTCGGTCGAAGAAACGCTCTGGCCATCTCAGTTGTAAACCTTGCGATCATGGTCAGAACCGAGCAGATGTCTGAGAAATGGGAATCCGTGCGGATTGCTCTGGGTGCCGTGGCTCCTACGGTCATTCGAGCCAGAAAGGCTGAGACGTTGCTATCTGGTCAAGGGGCAGACGAAAAGCTGGCGGCGGAAGCCGCTCAGTTGGCTGCTTCTGCGTGTTCCCCGATCTCCGACATAAGAGCTTCTGCCGAGTACCGCCGGGCCATGGTCGAGGAGTGGGTGGCACGGGGTCTTGTCGAGCTTCTGAAACGGAGTTCATAAGAATATGGCAAAAAAACATCGAATCCGCATAAAGGTCAACGGAGAGTGGAAGGGGCTTGAGGCAGAGGGTTCGGAACTCTTGGTCGATACCCTGCGGGATCAGTTGGGCCTGATGGGCACAAAGAAAGGATGCGGGAAGGGAGACTGCGGAGCGTGCACGGTTCTTCTGGATAACCTACCAGTCAATAGCTGCCTTGTTCTTGCTGTTCAAGCGGAAGAGAGAGAGGTCCTGACCATTGAGGGGCTCGGGGGAGAGGATCTTCATCCCATTCAGCGGGCGTTCGTCGAGCATGGGGCCATCCAGTGCGGATACTGTACGCCTGGAATGATTCTCTCGGCCAAGGCCCTCCTTGATGGCAATCCTCAACCATCAGAAAAAGAAATCAAAACCGGACTCTCAGGGAACCTTTGCCGGTGTACCGGATATGTACAAATCATTGAGGCCATCAGATCATTGCAAGGCTCAAAGGAGTAATCATGGCGTCTATGGGAGCGATTGGGCAAAAGGTGCTGCGGCGCGATGCCTTTGATAAGGCAGCGGGGAAGACTCGGTACGCCGGGGATCTGGCCTTCCCCGACATGGTACATGCAAACGCGCTCTTCAGCCGGAAAGCTCATGCAAAAATCCTCTCCATAGATCTCTCAGCCGCTGAGCATTTGGAAGGGGTGCTCCGCATCTTTACCGCCCAGGACATCGAAGGATCGAATGGTTTTGGGTCAACCAAACCTCATCAACCCATCCTGGTTCCGTTGGGAGGGGTGGCTCGTTTCCCTGGGGACGCTCTGGCCCTTGTCGTTTCTGAGTACGAAGGGATTGCTCGAAAGGCGGTTGAACTGATCCAGGTAGAATACGAGGACCTTCCAGGGGTTTTCTCTATCGAGGAGGCGATCCAATCCGATGCACCCATGATCCATACCGATTCCCCTGCAAACATCTGCGGAACTCATGAAATTGTCATGGGGGACGTGAAGGAAGGCTTTCGCCAATCCGATGTGATCGTTGAAGAGTCGTTTGCGACCTCACGGCAGGAGCACGCTTACATGGAACCAGAGGCCGCCGTTGCCACGGTTGACAACCAAGGCCAGATCGTACTCTATTCCTGCATTCAAGATCCTCACTACTTTGCCGCCGATATCGCCCAGGCTGTTGGGATTCCTATGAGTCAGTTTCGGGTCATTGCGACTTCTCTGGGAGGCGGATTTGGAGGCAAGGACGACGTTAGCCTTCAGGCGTTCGTTGTTCTCGCCGTGCAGAAGCTTCGAAGACCCGTGAAAATGGTTTACAGTCGTGAGGAATCATTCATCTCATCGGTCAAAAGACATCCCATGAAGCTAAGGGTGAAACTGGGAGCCACCCGCGATGGCAAACTACAAGCCTTCGAAGGCGAGATTCTTTCAGATGCCGGGCCTTATTCGGGAAGATCTCCAGTGGTCATCACTGTGGCGATTCATAGCTTTTCTGGACCCTACTGCATCCCGAATCTGAAACTTATCGGAAAGGCCCTGTATACAAATAACCCGGTCGGGGGGGCCGCCAGGGGTTATGGGCAACCTCAGAGCAGTTTCGCGCGGGAGATTGCCATGGATCGCCTGGCAGAAGCCTTAACAATGGACCCCATTGAGCTGCGAAGGAAGAATTTCTTGCAGCAGGGTGATCCTGTGGGGACGAGGCTCGTGAACCTCGATTCCCCTGTAAGTATGCCCCGAGTCGTAGACAAGGCCCTGAAGACGGCTGGGCCCGTCAGGAAGCCTAGCGATCCTTTCCGGGTTTCTGGGAGAGGGGTTGCGTGTTCGATGCCCATGTTCGATATGGCGTCTCTTCCCTCACTGGGGTTGCTGGGCGCAGGGGTTGGCCTGCAACTGATGAGTGATGGGACGGTGAAGGTCTATTCGACAGCCGTCGAGATGGGTCAGGGTATCACGAGTGTCCTCAGTCAGATTGCCATGGAAGAGTTCGGGTTGACGGCGGCGGAGGTTTCAGTCGTTCTCGGAGACACCGATATTGCCCAGAAGTCGGGACCAACGACAGCCTCGCGCCAGACGTACGTTTCTGGCAATGCACTCCTTCTGGCAGCGAGACAACTGAAAGAGCGGGTTGCCGAGCAGGCGGGTGAACTGTTGGAGGAAGATCCGAAAACCCTGGTCTTTCAGGATGGAGAAATCGTGTGCCCTGAGAAGGGAAAGCAGATTTCTCTCGGTGAGGTTTCAAAGAAGTGCTACTACGGCGGCGTCAATTTGAGGGAAAACTCATGGTTTAAGGCCACTCACGCCATGATCGGTCATACGTTCATGGCTACCGTGGCAGATGTGGAGGTCGATACAAGGACCGGGAGTGTGTATGTAAAGCAACTGATTAACAGCCATGACACCGGTCGTGCGATTAACCCTGACGGTGTTCGAGGGCAGTTGATCGGGGGAAGCGTTCAATCCTTGGGGTGGGCGATTAATGAAGAATTAGTGACTGAAGGAGGAGTC